>Ga0134125_10000128_pt1 | contig 111477 bp, 95 predicted proteins | sample KB31751_FD_96464 | JGI IMG/M metagenome (GOLD analysis project Ga0134125, IMG submission 96464) | Terrestrial soil microbial communities with excess Nitrogen fertilizer from Kellogg Biological Station, Michigan, USA - KB3-175-1 | ecosystem: Environmental > Terrestrial > Soil > Unclassified ... | reverse complement strand
TTACTGTTTTCTTGTTGATCGTATTGTCGATCACAATTTTCTGCATTTTTGAACCGTCTGCGCTATAGATGTATTTAATATATCCCTTTCCTACAAAGGCTATGCTGTCGGGAAGGTTTAGCAAATTGTAATGGATACTTGATATTTGCTTATTATTGTCCGTTACGAGGTTGCCGTTGCCATCGTATGAGTAGTCCTGACTTGTATTGTTGACATACTCAGTGAAGTCTCCCAGGTGGGCGGACGTATCATTCGCCTGATCGGTGACGTAATTCAATTGATTGCTTCCGGCATTATAACCGTAGGTAAGGCTATCAATAATCTGTGAAGTGTTCAACTTTACGCCCTTTTGGGTCAGGGAAAGAATGTTACCATTGGCATCATAGCTAAGATTTCGTACGCCGAAATCTATGCCGGCGCTAGTATTCCATCCCGAGGTTGAATTTTGGACAAAATCTGCTTTAAGGAGACGGCTCACTCCATCATAAGCGAAGCCATAGGCTCTCTGAGCACCGTCGCTATTGTTCCGCCACTTGATACCTGAAACATTTCCATTTAGCTGTGATTGGTTAAACCCAAAATCATAGTCAACTTCCATTCCGAACCAATTGACGGCTCCATTTACAGAGTTTGAAAAATCTTTGTTTATACCGGAAAGCCAACCGCGGATATTGTAGTTATATCGCAGTGAATCGATCGGATTAGTCGTATAGCTGAAATTAGTCAGGCCAACTCGTGCCTGACCCAATTTTTTCAATACCAGACGCCCTAATTCATCATACTGATTGACTGCTAAGGTATCTTCGGTGCTGTTCCCGACTTTTGAACTGACAGCGCGTACCCGTCCAGCTGGGTCGTAGAATGTCTTAGTTAGAACGCTATAGCTTAGACTATTTTGTCCATTTTTCCCGTGTCCTTCCAGCACACGAAGAGCTCTTCCAGCGAAATCGTATTGAGTCGTTAAAGTGTCCCTTCCGCCAGAAAAATTCGTTGATTGGATTTGAATTGGACGGTAATGATCATCATAGAAGCTAACATCATATAAATAATTGGCAGCCCCGACTACACTAGTTGCTTTTCCGGTAACCAGTCCAACAGTTTGGCTGCTGGCCGTTAACGCGCGTGGAAATGGAAAATTATTATCGTCCTGAAGATAAAAATAGTTTTGGTTTGTGGCATAGGTGCCGATAAAAGCACTGCTTAAGCCGCTACCGCTGTTGGTTACCCAATTGTAGTTGTCATAATATGTTTGCGTAAGTACAATATTCCCTGAGCTTGGGGCAGGATAGTTAAAAACGCTACCTGCCAAGGACTGAAAATAACTGAGAGTGCCAGTTGTTGTCCAAACACCGGTAACCGTTGGGCGGTTGAGGCCATCATATTGACTATACAACCATTGGCTATTCACTCGCTGGACGCTGTCCTGGCTCATTACTGCCCGATTTCGTATATCGTAGACCATCCAGGACGTTCCAATGCCCGGCGCCCGCTTTATAATCATCCTTGATTTTTCATCATATTGGTAGCAAAATGCTTGTTGCCGGCCAATTGATGAGCTGCCCCATATCGGAGCGTCAAATCGCCAATTCGCCGCTAATAATTCCAGCACCCCTTGCGGCTGGATTACATATCTTAGATTTACAAGGTCGTCGTATATATAATACGTAGAGAGCCAACCAGAATATCCGGAACTAATCGATATGGAAGACTGTACCTTTTTCAATACTAAAAGCCCCAATTTATCTTTGAACTGAATTGTCTGATATCCCCTTTCATCTACTGTAATTGTCTTTGATAATTCACCAGCGGCGAAATAGCCTGAGCTCGTCGGAGTGCTGTCCCCGGCAAACCCGACATTCCAGACGACTACACTATCAGATAAGTTATTGAGTAAATAGTTGGAACTGAAGCCTATTAAGCTACCTATCCAACTATTTCCCTGGTCATAGTGTTGAACAACTCTGTCGAGATCGGAATTCTCGAAATAATCTTTGCTGTAGAAATAGTTTTCTCCACGATAAAAGCCAGTCGAAAACAAGCTGTCTTCTTGCCAGGGATTGCTTCGGAAACTTCCATCTGTCCCCGAGGACACATAGGGCAAATATTTCGTGCTTTCCCGATCAAAGAGGTCGTATACATTTGGTGTCACCATATCGAAGCCCATGGGGCTGATTCCCTTCGCCACCGTTTCTATGGGTCTGCCAAGTCCGTCAAGATACACCGTCATCTGCTTCACTTGCGAGACGGTCCGTTGCGGCGAGTCCACAAGTGCCTCTGAGGTAAAGGGGCCCTCGGCTTCCCAAGTCCGGGTAAAATTAATCATTGAGCTGCTGGTATAGCCGGGAGGCAGGGCATCGACGGAGGCGGTACCGGCGGAGGGTTGAGTTTGGGTAGTTGGTGTGTTGACAGAACCGGGCAGGATCTGGTAAAGGGTAACAGCGCAGGTGTTGCCAGGGGTGGAAAAGCCCATGCTGGTGAACAGGACGCGGTAGTACATGTTGGAGGTCAGCCGGCCTGGGGTATAAGTCAGGCTGCCGGTGCTGATCGAAGACCAATTGATGTTATCGATTGACGATTGGAATTGGCAGGTGATGGTCCCATTGCCACCGCTCGCCGCGGTGCTTGTGAGGAGTCCCGGGCTGGTGAAGTACAGAATGGACGCGTTACCGGGGCTGAGGATGCCGGGTGAGACGGGTGGATAGACGGTGATCGTGATCGTGTTGGAGGCCACGACGGTCGATCCGCAAGCCGCCTCCTGGCGGTACACATAGGTGCCGGTAGTCAGTGCGGTGGTGGTAAAGCTGGCGGCGCCGCCGCTGCCACCCGCGGTGACCCAATTGCTGCCGCTTTGCACCTGCCAGGTGTAGGTGTAGTTCGGGGCGCAGCTGCCACCGGTGGCGCCGGCTGCTGAAGGAGACCGTGTTGCCGGAGATGACCTGCTTCCGGCCATTCAAAGCTAAATTATCGGCAAAATTGACGAATTTTGCCATTAATTTGAATGATAAATTTGGCAAATTATCGGCACTATCGCCAATTATTGCCAATAATTGGGTAACTTTATACCAAATAATTGGCAACAAGCGACCTCCATATTGATGAATTAAAGGAAACATTTGGCGTAAATATCGAATTTACGACAGCGGATATCCTCGCCTTTTACCGAAGGTTTCAGCCGGATGTTCCCGCGTCAACCGTCAACTGGAGAGTGTATGAACTTGTCAAAACGGGGATGCTCGAAAGAACGGGAAGGGGCAAGTTTATCATCGGATCGGGCATCCCCTTTAACCTGACCGTTCGACCTGCTCTAGTGAACCTGAGCGGGAAAATCAAGGCCGCCTTTCCATATATAAAATATTGTATATGGGAAAGCGAGATGCTCAGAGGCTTTCAACAACATCTGTCCTTTTCCAAATTCATCCTGGTCGATGTGGAAAAAGACGCTGCACAAGCGATTTTTGATTTTCTGAAAGAACGCTATCCATACGTCTGGCTGAAACCCGATGCAACAACCATGGACCGGTACATCCTGACCGGCGGCCGCAATATCATTGTACGGCATCTCATTTCGGAGGCGCCCATACAGGTTTCTTCAACGGTCCCGACGGTTACCATCGAAAAGATGCTGGTTGATTTGTTCACCGACAATGAATTTGACTACCTGCGTGGCGAGGAACTCCGACGCATCTGCGTCAATGCATGGAACAGCTATTCTGTGAATCTGAACAAGCTGCTGCGTTATGCAAGCCGGAAAGGTCAGCGGGAAGAGTTGCAAGCTTTTCTGGAAAAAAACAATTTCACCAAAAAACGATTTAACCCCAGTGATCTCAAAAAATACACTCACCCTTGACTGGATCCCTCAGGCGTCTAAAAACAATAACGGGGCAGATCCGATCCTGGTTGAAAAGGTAATCAGGGCGCTACTTTTGCTTGAAGGTCTGCTCAAAAGCAATGTCTCTTTTGTCTTTAAGGGAGGAACCGCTCTGATGTTACATATGAATTCTTCCAGACGGCTGTCGATCGACATCGATGTCATTATTCCGGAAAGAGATGACTTTCCGCCCATATTTGAAAAGGTGGCCCAGGAACAAGGGTTTATCCGGGTAGAGGAGCAAGAACGGGCCCCGGGTTACGCCATCAGCAAGGCCCACTACAAGTTCTACTACGAACCTTTATACAAGACCACATTGCCAGAGGAATATATTTTACTGGATATCCTATTCGAGGAGCCAAAATACGGCGTCATGGTACCCTTGCCCGTGGATTCTGCTTTCGTAAAGCAGGAAGGGGAACCTCTTACTGTGCTGGTGCCGTCAATCAATGATCTGCTAGGCGACAAACTGACTGCCTTTGCGCCATCTGACCACATTTACTGGAGCTGGAGAAAATCTCGTTGCGCCGTTGCGCCTCAATATCCGCCGCGTCTTCAATACGTGTCAAGAGTCACTTGGGTAAAGGTAATATTGGTCGAAAGAGTTGATCCGAAACTAGTTCCAAACAACTGAAAAATTGTCAGGCCCGAGAAGCTCTAACGCTTCAGGTCCGATGAAGCCATTATCACTCGTATCAAGTTGTATGAGATCACCTGAACTAAACCGAAGTTCCAATGTCTCGGAAACTGCCTGAACGCTCTCCAGCTTTTGACCCTTTAGGTCGTCAAGATGTCTTGGAGTTTCACTAATGAATTTCCACTTATTGTATAATAGAAGCATGTAATGACCAAAATTTATTCGTAATGGGGTTTCAAAAAGGATTTTCTCAGGGTCATTATCCATTAATGGGGCAGTAGTTGCAATTTCAGTACCAACGTCTATTACCGTTCTTTCGATCAACAATTTTAAAGGCCCAACTTCTATGTTCATATTAATGATTGATCGGAAAATGATTTTGACTGTTCGGAAGCGTTCTGCCGCTGTAAGGATCTACGCCCTGGCCATTAGCGTTCATATATTTTACATATCCATTCGGATACCCTGGCGACGCGCCCCGAGGAGGGGTCGGGTCCATCAGGCGCATCGTTGTTACTTGGCCATTTGTGCCGCCACTACCATTAACAAATTTAACACCTGTTTGCCTTCCAGCTCCATTAAAGTTTGGCTCGGGACCAGTAGCCCCTTTTGGAACAGGAAAAGCAGTTCCGCTACGATCAACTATAAAACCAGGGCTGTGCGATTCAGGGGTGTTAAGCGACAAACCGCTGGGTTTAGGTGCCGTATTGTAAATTCCTGCCAAGGTGACCACCGGTCTCGCGATATTGACCACCTGAGGATGATGGTCTGTTGTGTAATCTGTTAAAGAGCTGGTCGTACAAAAATAAGGTTCTATTTCTTTCTAAGCGATTCCCCTTTAAGTTCGATCCGGTGAGCGGTATGGACCATCCGGTCAAGAATGGCATCGGCCAGGGTGCTGTCTCCGATGATTTCATACCATTTGGCAACCGGGAGCTGCGAACTAATGATGGTCGATTTCCGACCGTGGCGGTCCTCGACGATCTCCAGCAGGATCATCCTGGCGGTATTGTCCAGGGCCTGTAAGCCAAAGTCGTCCAGGATAAGCAGGTCATAGCGTTCAATCTTGTCGACCTCCCGGCCGTACGATCCGTCGGCTTTCAGCATTTTGAGTTTGGAGAACAGCTTTTGGGCGTTGAAGTAGAGTGTACGATAGCCCAGCAGGCAGGCCTGATGCCCGAGGGTCGAAGCAAGGAAGCTCTTTCCCACATTATGTAAAGCTTTACATAATGTGGGTTATGCAAAGCATATGATTATGTAAAGCCGCTCGTTCAATCCGTTGTTTATCAATGGCGCCCTTCACAGCTGTTTTACATTATGTTTTTAAATTAAAGTAGACAATAGTGTCTGCCCAACTTTAAAAGCATTGCAATGGAACTTAAAAAACAAACCATCGATGAGCTAACAGAAGACTTTCACCACTATTTACGAAGCATACGCCGCTCAGAGGGCACCATCAGGAAATACCTAATCGCTTGGGAGAAATTAAAGACTTACATGGCGTCACGTAAGTTCAAAATTTACACCACAAAAATCGGTGAGGCCTTCCTTGTATCGGAACTTGGTCCTTACAGGTACGAGGAGCTGCCACTCAACAAACAACACTTCGTCAGCAAAATCGAAGCCCTCCATGATTTTCAAACCACCGGTAGAGTTGTTCTTGGAATGAGAAGAAAGCCGCCAAAACAGTTTAGTGGTGCTGTGGGAAAAACGATGCAGACTTTTATTGATTTTCGAAAAAAGCTTTTTGGTCTATCGCTTAATACACTGAATGCCTATTACATCTACCTACACTCGTTCCTCTTCTTTTTAAAAGATCGAGGAATAAGATCGGTCAGCAGGATAACCCAGGCAGAGCTTTTACAATTTATCACCCAACTTGATCCTTCAAAGCCAGCCGCACGGCACGTAGCGATATATATTGTAAGGAAATATGCCCTTTACTTATATGAAAATGGGATGGCCAGTAAAGATTACTCGAAAGCAATACCGTCCGACAACTACAGGCAACAGGCCCAGTTGCCTTCCACTTAAGTGGACCCTGTCCGTAGGACAGGACAAATGGCTGTTTTAACTTGATTTACAATTATTACTACTACTACCTTTTCTTTTTTGCTTCTTTTTTCTTTTTAGTATCCACGTGAATATGTGGATAACTCATGCGGCCTGCCGATACAATTGCGCCGGTTTACGGTAGTCGAGCGTTTGATGATGCCGTTCATGATTGTAGAATCGGAACCATTCCTGAAGTCCCTGGTAGAGCTGAAGTCCATCGTCGGCAGGACGCAGATATACATACTCATATTTCAAACTGCGCCATAGCCGCTCAATAAAAATATTGTCCGTGGCCCTGCCTTTACCATCCATGCTGATCTGTATGCCAAACCGCTTCAACAGTTCTATGTACTCGTCACTGGTAAATTGGCTGCCCTGATCGCTGTTCAGGATTGCCGGAGGCCCATACCGTTCGATAGCCCCTTTGACAACGCCAACGACCCAACTGGCCTCCATCGTGTTGCTGATGCTCCAGTTAACCACATAGCGGCTGTATAGGTCAATGATCGCCACCAGGTACATAAACCCCTTTGCCATGGGAATGTACGTGATGTCGATGGCCCAGGCTTCATTAGCCCGGCTGATCGTTCGGCCCCTGAGCAGATACGGATATTTATATTTCCCCTTCTCCGGCTTACTCAGGTCCGGCTTAGGATATATCGCCTGCAGACCCATCTTGACATACAAATTTTGGATCCGCTTGCGGTTTACCCCAAACCCTTCCTCATTCAGCCATTTGGTCATTTTCCGCGTCCCCTTAAAGGGGTATTTCAAAAAATGCTCGTCAATCCGCCGCATCAAATGCTCGTTCAAAGAACTCTCCCCGCAGGGCTTATAATACAGACCACTTCGATGTATTGACAGCAAAATGCATTGCTGAACAATACTGAGCTGACCGTGCTTGCGCTCTACCATCTCCCGGCGCTCCTGCACGCTGGTGTCTACCGCAATTTTTTTTTCAAAAAGTCATTCTCAACCTTCAATTGGCCGATCTGCGCAAACAGCTGTTCTATGAGCTTGTCCTTTTCGCTCGCCCTGCCATCCTCAGCCCCGGGTCGCTCAAAAGCCGCCTCGCTATTATCCAGAAATTGCCGCTTCCAGTCGGTGATCTGCTGCGGGTGTATTTCATACTTCGTCGCCAGCTCCTGGATCGTGTTACGCTCCTTGAGCGCTTCCAGGACTACTTTGTTTTTAAATTCGGATGTGAATTTCCTTCTCGTTGTTCCCATAATTTGACAAATTTAAGGTGATTTTTAAAGCGTAACACCCTGTCCTATTTTATGGGTCCATTATACCTTCTCAAAAGAAGAAATCGAACAGTTTTTACGCGCCATTGACAGGGGCAATCCCAAAGGCAAAAGGGACTATGCCATGTTCTTATTGGCACTAAAGTTTGGGTTCAGATCGTCCGACGTTGCCAACCTTAAATTTGAAAATATCTCCTGGAGTACCCATGAGTTTACCTTTGATCAGAAGAAAACTGGAAAGAGCATCACCCTCCCCATCCTGTCAGAGGTGGGCAATGCCATCATCGATTACTTAAAATATGGCAGGCCCCAGTCCAGTGAAAGACACTGCTTTCTTCAGTTGGTGTGTCCTTACGATAAGATCTCCCCGCATGACATGGCAAACGCCGTTCAGTTTTATTTGAAGCGATCGGGTATTGATTTGCGCAACCGAAGGCACGGCCCCCATGCGCTCAGGCATACCTTTGCCTCTGGTCTTTTACATGAAGCCACGCCTTTGCCTGTAATATCAGAAGCCTTGGGCCATACCACCAGCATTATCTTATCTTCCGGCGGGATCAGTTCCGAGACCCTTTCCTGCAAGTAGGTCTTGCCCGAGCCGCTCGATCCGAGAAAAAGCAGGTGCAGGGGGACGGGGAGCTTCCGGCTGCTGTAGACCAGCCAGGCGATCAGCCGGTTGGTTTCTTCACCCACGATCCCCGAGCGGCCGATATCCTCGCCCGTGCGTTCCAGGAGGTTGGCCTGCTTGAGGTACTGGATCGCCGCCTGGCGTTCGGCTGGACTGAGTGGTATCCGTTCCTCTGTCCGCGGCTGCATCAGTTCGAGACGTTTGGCGCGATAGCCTTCGAGCTCACTGGTCAAGGCAGCGATCGCGAGGGTCGCCTGCTGTACCGGCATATCCAGGCTGCCGGCGATCTTGCTCACGAGCTGCTCAGTATGCGGATGATTGTACAGGTCCAGGTGATGGCGCACCGGCAGCCCGCCCGTGGCTTTATGTTCTATTTTCAGCGTCACCTTCATCCGGTCCAGCCCCGTGAGCTTAATGCCGCCCAGTACCGTGATCAAAAGCTCGCCCATGTCATAGACCAGGAGCTCGGGGTTGGCCGTGATGAGCCTGGCCGCAGCGGTCGGCGGTGTGATGGCTGCGCCGGCGGTTTTCGGTTGTACGGGTTCGATAGATATAGAAGGTTCAATTGAAAAAGAAAAATCCGTTCGCCCTCCGACCAGGTCCACGAGCACCCGCGGATCGGCATGCGTTTGCAAAAGACTATTGACGTCTTCGCCCTCCGGCACGGGAACCGTGGTGAGGGTTACATCCGGCAGCAGGGCGTGTAATGCAGCAGCATGTTTATTCGTCGCCGCCCGGCCGGCCTCATCACCATTGAGCATAAAGATGATTTCTTGCAGGTGTTGGAGCCCGAGGATCGCCTGTAGATGTTCCTCCGTCAGCCCGTTCGTACCATAGAGCGCCAGCACTTCGTACTGGATCGAGAGCTGGTGCTGTTGGAGCAGGGATACCGCATCGATCACGCTTTCCGTAAGGATCAGCCGCACGGCCTCCGGCTTGGGGTAACCGGGATACAGCCCCTCCCTGCCCGAGAGATAAAAATGCCGCTGGTCGGTGTCGTTCGTGATACTGCGGCCGTAGAGACTGACTATTTTATGTTCTTTATTTCGCAAGGGGAAGAGGATGCAGTCCTTTGCCCACACACTATAGCCCCCGGCCGGGCGGCGTTTCAGCAGGCCGCATCTTTCCATGCCGGCGACCAGGTGGTGGTTCTTGCTCTCGCCGTGCAGGCCGCCTGAGTTGTAACCGGTCTCGTGGTGGGTATAATCAATACCCCGGCCCTCGAGGTAATCCACGGCCTTTTTTGTCAAGGGCAGCGCCCGCTTGCAATAACCAAAGACCTTCCCCAGGACAGCCTGCTTTTCCAACTCACCTTCTGTTTCCATGAACAACTTTGCCGCCGGTATGGGTGTTGTGGAACTGAGGGGACTCGAACCACCTCCACATAAAGCTGTCGCCTTCACCAGCGCTTCATGCTTCGTGCATTTTTCCATCCGCTCGATGAACTCGATCACGTCCCCCGTTCCTGCCGTGCAGTGGCTGCTGAAGCAACAGTACGCACCCGTCTTGGGGTAGATCTGCAGGCTTGGTGTCTTGTCCGGGTGGAAGGGGCAGTGCAGCCGGTCGTTTCTGTCCGGTTTTAGGCCGTAGTGCTCGAGCACCTGGCTGATCGGCAGTTGCCGCTTGATCTCGGATATCTCCATGTGGATAATTTTTGTTTTCCGTCGCTGATCAGATACAAAAATATCCCATTGTTACCAATTGTACCCTATCCGATGATTTATTTTATCCCCAATAGTTAACTAATTTTGGGCAAAACCGTTAAAAATAGCAGTCTAAAACCACTTTTCAGATATGAATACGGGTAAAATCATCACCGAACTGAGAGAGAAAAAGGGGTTGAATCAGGGCGACCTGGCCATTAAAAGCGGCGTCTCCCGGGTCATGATCGGTAAATATGAGCGAGGGGAAGCCACTCCCTCCATCGATGCCGCCAAAAAGATCGCCGATGCCCTGGACGTGTCCCTCGATCAACTGGTGGGGGAAGGCCTGTACCGGGACTTCGACAAAAAGACCCTGCAGCGTTTCCGGGCCCTGGAACATCTCGAAGACGATAAGAAAAAAACCCTCTTCGATCTGATCGATACCTATATCCGGGATGCAAAGGCGCGTAAAGCCTATACCCATTAACCCGTAAATTTGCCTGGTATGTCCACCACTACTTTTATCACCGACGACAAGGGAAACAAGATATCGGCCGTTCTTCCCATCAAGCTCTACCAGCGCCTCCTGGACGAACTGGAGGAGCTCAAGGATATCCGTGCCTACGATAAAGCCAAAGCCAAGAAAGAAACCCCCATCCCCCTGCGCGATGCCATCCGAGAAAGACGCAAAAGGCAAAAAGCCTGAGTACACCGTTCTCATCCTTCCCTCCGCTCAAAAGCAGCTGAGCAAGCTGCCTAATGCCATTGCCTCCCGCATCGAAGATAAATTACTGGAACTCGGGCATGGTCCCCGGCCGCCCGGGTGCAAGAAACTACGAGGCCGCGACGCCTGGCGCATCCGGATCGGCGACTACCGCGCCATCTATGAGATCGATGACGGTCGGCTGATTGTTACCGTGATTACCATCGGGCATCGAAGGGAGGTGTATGAGTAAGACCTTATGTCAGGTCGCTTCGCTAATCTCATGACCATATCTTTTCTTGATAATTAACTTAGAAGTTGATCAGTCATAATTCAATTCGCAAATATTTATCACTTTCTTGTCTGTTTCAAACCAAACAATCAAAAAATAATAAATATAAAATTCACTATCTGCATTCAAAATCTTGTCGCCGCTAGTAAACCACTCTTTACTTATAAGAAAAAATTGATCGCCCACTTCACTGTTAAAAATGTCGTTAAACCTCTTAATGAGAGTTACAAAGGCATTTCTGTCATCACCCCAACTAGCAGACCCGGCATATTCTTCGAAGAAGTTTTTCAATTCCTTCTTATTGAAAGATCTGAAAAATGATAGGTCAAGAACATCCCGATTAAATGCTCTTTGTAAAAACCGATCGTTCTCTCCTGTGTATTTCTTTACGATGAAAGGCAAACAGAAATCTGTAAAATAATTGGAGTGAATAAATTCATTGATAAGATCAACTGATTCTCCTAAAGTGTCTTCAACCAAGAATATATACCAAAAAATGGCTTGATATTCTTCTCTGATCTCATGCTGACCCCAAAATTTAACCGTCATGTTATACTCTATTTAATCCTTACTTTATAAATAACATCCCCGGTATTTATTTGCATAGATTGCCCACCGCCTTTTGTTGATTGATAAAACTTTACCGTCGTTCCATCATTTAACTTATACTGCCCCTTACCAACCTGTGTTGCATCTTTTGCAACAGAACTCTCGATGTCGGCAGGATTGCCTTCAATCTCACCTTGCAGTTCGCCATTCTTTAGCACTTTGCCATCCAACTTAACATCATTAAGTATGTCTTCCGCACTATTAATAGAGGTTTCTGCCGCTTCCGTCCCTTCCGTTGCATCGACTGCTTCATCAGCAGCAGCCGATCCCTCCCCACCTTCAGAAACAACCCCAACTATTTCTCCCCCCACTACTGTAAGCGACGATAATAAAAATAATTTATACAATTTCCCCTGGGCCTTCCAGGATGCAGCCATAGACTTTCTATATTTTATAGAAGCAGCCGTTGTTCCGTTCAATATCCACCTTCGCGTATCGTCATTTAGGAGATCGTTCGACAGCGCCCAGCTATTTATTTGCGATGGAGCATGCCCATGCTGTAACATGAAATCTACCCAGGCATCCGTTTGAGCAAAATCGTAGTGATTCAGTCCATAGGTCAAACTACCGGGTTTCGCAGCCGTAACATAAGCTGTTGGCAAAGTAGTCGTATCTCCTAATGGATCATTAAACAAAACGGGGTTGTCCAAAACAAAAGCATATGGAGAATAAGAGTGAGTAATCTCGGCAAAACGATCAATCCGCCAAAATCTTCCTATTTGTGGATCATACATCCGATGCGTGGCATCATAGGTTTCTAATCCGCTCCCGTCACTGAACTCTTTATTTTGAAGCTCATTCCCGCTATTATACCGGTACTTATTTTCTGAATAGTTGGTTTTGATAGCCTTATCCGATATCCCGCTCATGGAGAGCCCGAACGGATAATAGTGATTTTCCTCAAGCACTGGCCCCTGCTTATACTGCACTGAAAAATTATCAAAGAACACATCCCATCCCTGCGTCTCATTGCTCACCCAAACATAAAGATAACCATTTCTGGGCATTACTACAGGGCTGCCTGGTGCAACCGCATTCATTTGTCCCGCCGGATAGGTACTACTGGCCGCGGCGACTGAACCGCTGGATGAACTGACATAGTTAAACTGGTCATCTAAGAGGATCCAATTCAAATAGGCCTTCGGGTATCCCGAGGGCGGTGCCGGGTCCTTTGATGAAAGAAAGCTGGTAATTGCGGAATACACGGGGCTACTGCTCGCCGTATATCCCGATAGTGTACCCTCCGCCGCGCCGGTTGGTGTACCGACGATCCCTGCCGCCATTGAATTCAACACGGAGTTGAACGAACTGTTTGTCGTAGTAATCGAGTTACTGGCATAGTAGCATTGTACGCCAAGAGTAACCGTATCTCCGCTCATGACCTTCAGCAGTAAGCTTGGCCCCGTTGTTTGGCCCGTTGTCCCGTTGTAATCGACCTTCGACACGCTGTCATTGGGACTGGTGGTTCCGAATCTGATATTATTGGGAATATTCTGGTAGTTGGGCATGGATGTCCAGGCGGCGCTGGTGGCGGCAATGTTTCCGAATAGCTTTGATTCGGTCGACCTGTATTGGAACTCCATGCTCGCCAGATAATTGGTGGTATCCCGTTCCTGGGTAAGAACCATGCGAGTGTTTCCCAAGTGATCCTTTTCGAAGAAATCATACTCCATCCTATACGCCTTTGTCCCATTGATGTACGTATGGTACGCCCACCTTGCACGGCCCTCCTCATGGCCAATAAACTGCAACGTATCGGTGACGCCACCCGGATTGGCCAAGGTGCCGGTTTGCTGGTAGACCATGCCGTCGAGATATAGCGTCCGAACTGAATGGTTGGCTGGGGTATCTATTGTGACCTTCGCCAGCTTGACGCCGGCTGCATCATACACATAACTGATATTGCCCTTGCCCTGGAAATGAATCAGTTGCGGCAGGTTTAGGTAATTGTAGGTAATAGCTGTAATGGCTTTGTTGTTATCCAGCGTTAAATTGCCATTGCCGTCATATGCGTAGTCGGATGATCCCTTGGTGCTCGTATTGTAATGGAAATCGCCCAATTGTGATGAAGGGTTATTGGCAGCGTCAGTCACGCCACTTAGCTTGTTCGTTCCGGAGATATAGTTGTAGGTCAGGTTGTCTATGGCCGACGATCCCCCGACTACAAAACCTTGTTGCGTCATGTTGAGAATATTGCCATTGGCATCATAACCAAGTACAGTTACCGAATAGTCGACGGTTGCCTTATCCCACGTCGATCCGGCTGTATTTTGCAAGAATGCCGCACCGGCAAGGCGATTTACATTATCGTACGTGAAGTCGTATTTTCGGTTAATTCCGCTTCCGGCGGATTTCCAGACGGTACCCTCGATATTGCCATTATATTCAGGTGTCACATAAGTGTTGCCGGCGGCTATTGAACTTGTCTTATCGTAGCCCAGTTCCATCCCAAAGTAATGGTTCGCGGTTCCGGCGACGTAATTGGGATTGATCCCAGACAGCCATCCCCGGACGTTATAGGCGTAGATCAGGCTATCGACGTTATTTCCCAAATACTTCGCGTTCAGCTGTCCTATTTCATTGTATTGCATGCTGTCGATCAGTTGATCAGCCGTTGCAGCGTCGATGTTTTTCCAGATATGGCGGAGCCGGAAGGCCTGGTCGTAATCCATTTTGGTCACAACCGTGTGACGTTGCGCCGTATTTCCTAATTTGGCATGGCTCAGCATATTTCGAAGGGGCTGCCCGGTAAAATTAAATTGCGTGGTGAGCGTGTCTATACCGCCGGTATAGTTGACCGATTGGGATTGGATCACCCTGCTATGGTCGTCGTAAAAGGGCACGGCATACAGGTACTGGCTGGTACCGAGCACCAACTTCCGCGAACCTGTTACCATTCCCCGGCAAATCGGGAAGGCCGTCATCGCGAGAGCATAAGCCGGAGACGTGTTAAAGCTTGTGATAAAATCATTGCTGTTTCCGGTGTAAGTTGTTGCCATTGATGCCGACAGCGACGTTCCACTACCCGATACCCAGGCGTAGTTGTCATAGTAAGTCTGGGTTTGCAAAGTAAAGGAATAACTCGCCAGAGAAGGATAAGTCGCGCTCGACATAGCCCCGGCGGTATGGAACGCTAAATTTTTAGCGTTGGTGGGATCGTTCATGAGAACGGTGGAGTCCGGCCGGTTTTCGCCGTCATATTCTGTCTCCAGCCATTGATTAGCTGCCCGCAACAAAGAATCCTGTGTCATCACCAACCGGTCACGCTCGTCGTACACCATATGAACTTCACCGGCGCCGGGGACCTTTTTAATATTCATCCTGCCCCATTGGTCATAGTCGTACTGAAAACAAAGCTCGCTGGCAATTCCGCTTGAAATGGACCAGTTGCTATTGATCAGTACCACCGCCTGAGGCTGGATCACGAACCGCAGCAGCCCCATATCGTCGTAAATGTAATAGGTACATAGCCATCCGACATGCGCCGTACCGGGGCTACTGGCCAACTGCACCTTCTTTAAGACGACGTGGCCGTTAAAATCGGTATAAGAGACAACTTGATGTCCGGCTTCATCGGTTGTCAAACTCTTAATTAAGCTACCGGCCGGATAGGTCGAATTGGTTGTCGGAATACTGCCGACGGCGTATCCGATGGTCCACACCCGAACACTATCGCTCGCGCGGTTGACCATCGACTCACCGCTCACGCCGCGGTTGGAGCCGACCCAGCTCGATCCCTGGGGATAATTTGTCAGGACCCGATTTAGCGGTGACGACTCAATGTCTGACAGGGAATAGTAGTACGCCTCATTGGGATAAGCTGCAGCGTTAAAATTGTATTGGTCTACCGACGCCGTGTAGTGATAGTTCCCCGTACCGGACGTATCGGCAAACGGCATGAATTGGTGAGCTTCCCGGCCAAAATAATCGTAGTCATTGATTGAAACCATGTCCTTTTGCAAGGGGCTTTGCTGCATGGCGATGGCCTGGCTCGCGCGACCAAGTCCGTCAAAGTATTGGGTTGCCTCAGTGACATCATATGGGCTGGTCAAACTGGCTGCAGTTGCTGAATCCATCACCCCCGCCTTGTGAATTTCCCTCGTACGAATATAATTCAGGTCTGAGGCGGTGACGACAGCGATGGTACTGACATTAGAATACTCGATGTCGCTTCCACAGGTAACCTGACGCCGGTAATAGGTTGTCGCCGAAATAGCGCCCGGTAAGTAAGTTGGGTTTGTCGCATTGGTGACGTTATTCCAGGTGCTTCCGTCGGTGCTGGACTGCCACTGATAGCCATAACTGCCGCTGCACGAGCCGCCGGTTGCGGGGTTTCCGGACAGAAGTCCCGGCGTGCCACCCGATAGAATGGAGACATTGTTAGGGCCGATGATGCCGGGAAAAAGTTCAGGCCTTACAGTTACTGTGGCTGTTGCACTTGTGCCGCCGCTACCGCCGGATACCTGGACGCGGTAATAGGTCGTGGTGCTCACCCCCTCCACGATATAGAATGTCGTATCGCCTGCGTCCGGAATGGCCGTCCAGTTCACGCCGTCTGTGGAACTCTGCCAATCGTACGAATACGTCCCCGATCCGCCACTAACGCCGGATAGCGTGATGGTACCCGGGCTTCCTTCAAAGTTCACCGTGGTTGTGGCCGGACTCAGCGTGCCCGGGTTCAATGGAGGGTATACACTTACCGTGGTATACGTCGCATAATTGGTCACGCCATTACTGGTAACCGCTGCCCGGTAATAGGTTGTTGCGATCAGGTTGCCCGGCGTGTAGGTGCTCAGTGTCGCACCGGTGATGGTTGTCGGCGAGGTGAAACTAGACGTCGTTGAGCTTTGCCATTGGTAGGTATACGTCCCGCTTCCACCTGATACACCGGTCAGGCTGAGCTGTCCCGGGCTGGTATTGTAACCAATGCCTGTGCTAGCTGGCGAAACGGACCCGGCCAGCAAGGCGGGATAGACTTGCACATACGCGCTGGCGCTGTTCTGGGACGCTCCGTTGCTCGTCACCACGACGCGGTAATAGGTGTTTGCGCCAAGTGCCGGTGCCTGGTACGTGCTGGATGTAGCCAGATTGATATTGGTCCAGGTGCTGTTATCGGGCGAGTTCTGCCATTGATAGCTGTAGGTCCCACTGCCGCCGGTCACACCGGAAACGGAGAACAGAGCCGGCGGCGTGGCAAAGTTGATGGTTTGGGACGACGGGCTGGCAGAGCCGCCGTTGAGCTGCGGGTAGACGATCACCGTAGCCGAATTGGAGTAGGCGGTACTGTTGGAACTGGTCTCGGTGACCATCCGGCGGTAGTACGTGGTCGCGGTGATGCTTTGCGTAAAGCTGAGGTTCTGGTTGGTCGCTCCTGTGATATTGGTAAAGACGGAATTATCCGGGCTGCTTTGCCATTGGTAAGTCCACGCAGGTGTGCAAGAGCCGCCTGTGGAGGCGGAGCAACTTAAGGTTGTTGGAATCGTGTTATAATTTATCGATTGGGACGAATTGCTGATGGTTCCCCCGGTTAATGGATCGTTCGCTGTCACGCTCAGTGAGGCGTTGCCCGTCGGATTTGTGGTGGATACCTGCACCGATCCGGTCGTGGTGGTCGACCAGGTGATATGGATCTGGGGAAGCGGTGTACCGGAGGCGCTACCATTGATAGTGCCGCCATTCGCGATCCAGGTCATGCCTGTACTGTTGGTCCAACTGCCTGCAATCGTGTAGGTATACTGCGTCCCGGGCACCACGCAGGTTGGGCCGGTAATACTGAACTGAGCGAAGCTCCATGCAGGAAAACCCAGGAAAGCCAGGACGGTAATGGCCAGTCGGGTCCATGCCGAGCAAGGGGTATATTGGTTGATGGACATTTACAGGAGTTTGAGGTTAGGAGTTTGCCGGGCGACAGCCAGTTCCGGAAATACGTTCGTCGGTGCCGAAATGCGGGTAGTGCCGGGCGGTGGCGCCCCTACGTCGATCACCGCGGCGTCGGAGTACTGGACTGTGCCCGACGTGGTTTCCGTGACCTTTCGGCGGACAAAAATTGTCATTTGGAGCGGTTGGGTAAGCGTCAGATTTTGGCCGGTGGCGCTATCCACGTCCTGCCAACCGAGCATATCGATGGATTGCTGCCATTGGTACCGATAAGCAGGCGAACAAGACCCGCCTGTGGCAGCAGAGCCGGTGATAGTCGCAGGTACGCCATTGAAGACGATCGATTGGCTTTTGCTGGCACTATCGATCTTCCCCGGATTCAAAGTATCGGTTACATTGATGGTAAGTGAAGTATTGCCTTTGGTCGATGTGATTTGAATCACTCCGCTGCCTGGCGCGTTCCAGGTTACTAAGACTGACGCACGGGGCTGTCCACTGCTGGTACAAGTTTGGCTGCTATCTGCGGTTTGTCCGCCGATGAGGCATACTTGAAGGGTGGACGTGCTGTCCCAGGGACCCGCGATCAGATATTGATAGACTGTTCCGGGAATCACACAGGTGGGGCCTGTCACGGTAACCTGCGCGGATAGTGCCGTCGGCACGATGAGCGAGAGGAAGAGGAAAATGCTCGAATATTTCAGCAGCATGGTTAGTGTTGGTTTGCGTAGTGATATTGAATGGTTTTTACAATATTTCCGTCCTGGTCCTTGATCCATTTCAGGCGTTGATACCCGTCATAGAAATAATAAGTGACCCGGTTATCGACATCGCAGGCGCTCGTCGTTCCGACCAGGGGGCTATAGGTGTATGTCGTCATTTGAGCCGTCGCGGGATAAAGACGGAGTTCGTCGATGTACCCGGTGCCACTTACAGTAATTGCTGTTTGACCCGTGAATTCGTGTTCATAATAGGTCCAACCGCGGATCGTCTTTCCCTTGATCGGGTATCCCGAGATGTTGCCGGCAATGCTAAGGGGTGAGCTGTTCTTTGTCCAGTAAGAAAGCACATAGGTCGTGCCGCTGGCCAGTCCCGACTTGGTGATATTTCCGCCTGTCTGGCCCAAGTTGTAACAAAGACTGCCCGTAATGGAGCTCGTGTCGGCGGTCGAGCTGCCGGTATAGGTCCAATTCCCGGTGCCGTCCGCCTCGAAGCTGGTCGCCGCCACGTCGGCAAGCGCTGCATTCTTCACCTGGGCAATTGGATAGGTATGCAAGTAGTCCCAGACAAAAGTCACCGGGTTTTGATCGATGGGCGTGTATTGTTGGATATCGCCGTAGCTATCATACTGATCGAATGAGACCATTTGACGATACCGGCTGTCCTGGCTGGTCGACCCGCCACTGAGGGCGAAGGGCTGAAAGTTGGTGACCGGAGAATTAATAGCGAGCTTATAGGAGCGGTCCGGGATAATAGTATTGTGGGTTGACGCGATTTTGAACAGACTCAGCTGAGCGCCTGTAATATATCCGGCGGAGGATCCAGCATAGTAGAAGCTGTCCTGCTTTTCGATGGGTTCGCTCACCATGTTCCGGCCAATCATGCTATCCAGGATCATATTGCCAGTCGCCTGCTGTCCTATTGGGATAAAGTCTTGAGCGTATTTTATTTTGTCGATCAGGGTATCGCCTTTGCTGTCATTCACGCCGATGCGAGTGGCCTGATAATGTTTCGGGTTGTCGTAGTAATATCTTTTTACGTTGAGTGCATACTGGGTCGTATCCAGCTGGTCATATGTGTATTCACGGGTCGAGTCCAGTAATACCCGTTCCGACTTGATCGAAGGGTAAAAGTTAATCGCGTAACCTGGCATACTGGTGGATGTGAATGCGCAAGCCATGGTGGCCCATGCCGGCGTTAACCACAAATATTTGCAGCTCCAGTCTGTCATTCGGTTAGCCGTATGGTAGAAATTCTGAATGCTATGCACCTTATTGTAAGCGCGCCGGTTGTCAGAATACTCCGTTTTGGAAAGCAGGAGGCCATTGAATGAATTGCCAAGGCTTAATACCCCAGGAAGTCGAATCATTGTGTATATCGCGTTGCTGTCCGGGCTATTGAAATAATTGTACACCGTTTTGCCTATGTCCGCGCCCGTAAATGGATCGACGGTGGTCTCTGTGACCTGATCATAACCCACAATATTGCCCTGAATGCAACTGGTAAGCGAGGTCATACTACTCGCAAACCGTGTTAGGCTCCAACAGTATGTCGGATAATCGCTATTTCCAGGCGGGGAGATATTGATCGGCTCCATTCGAATATAAGAGGGTATGCTAAGGAGCTTCCCATATGAAAACGGCGCCGGGGTGCCGTTGACGTTTTGTGTATATCCATACGTGTATACTCTTTTTTTGGCGACAGTTCCATTAGAATTGTAGTCAGTAACTGCGGACACACGAAGGCCGCCAGCCAGTTGCGGAACGCCGAGTGCAGCAGCAATCTGTTGGGTGTTGTTAAAGGTGAAGAGCAAATGGATCTCCGATACTTGTGATGCTATCGAAGGGTCGATGTACGCAGTCCAATTGTATAGCGCACCCGTGTCGACCGAGATGGAATCTGTCACGGAACATTCCGGCGAGTTGATCGGGCACGATATTTTGGTGTCCGTTACATCAGAAGTAATACTCCCACCCAAAGGTCTTCCAAGCGTGAAATACAGCTTTCCTACCGGATCAGATGTGTGAATGGTTGCCATCTGACCATTGTTATTTGAAATATACGCCACGTTCATCGACAAGTTGGGGAAACTGCCGGAAAGGTTTTGTCCTACCGGCTGGGGTGAAAAAGGGGTGATATTGCGAAGGTCAACCGTGCCTGTGCTCGTTCCTGAGGCGCTGATATTGAGGACGACCTGATAGCTGGGTATAACAGCATATTGTGGGAATGACGTTGGAGTCGTAGTCGATTTCGCTAGATCATAATCATTCGTTTGATAAGTAAACGTTGTAAATCCGCCGGTTGGATATTTGACTTGTTGCAAAATGAACGCTTGATTATAATTGGAATCCGCGTCCCTAACAGCTCCTGCCAAGGAAACATAATAATTTCCGCTGCCCTGCGAAACGCCCGGATCTGTGTACCCACTGAAGGGAGGAATGAGATTACTATTGCCGGTTTTGCCGTTATAAAACCCCCAATGGTCGATCCCATATCCTTGTTTGGCGATATGATCGGACGGATTATTGTATGTGAAATAGTAAGGTGAATTGGAGCTGCCCCCGGACATCTCTTTGACGCTGTCGAGTCGAAGGCGTGTGTAGTCGAGGGCGTCTCCATTTACTGCGGTACCGAAGTATGAATAATAAAAGTCATTTTCCTTGAGGTAAGTTACCCCTGAGGTGTTTTGCGAATAAATTTTTATGGCGTCCAGTTTCTTCCCGTTTTGCAGATCCGTCCGGTTGCCATCAAAGGTGAACTGTAATTGGCCGGACCTGAAATTGATCGACTGCAAGTAGACGTTGAGATACAGGTTTCCCGCGCCCTGGTCCTGAAAAAACCCCTGAGAGACGCTACAGCCGATACGGTAGGATTGATTTTGATCACCTACCACAAATGACCAGGTGCTGTCGGTCAAATAATTGAAATTAATCGAATCATTTTGCTGAGTGACAATTTGTGACAACATCCAGGAACTGACGGCCTCACCGGCACCGGTCCCGGATTCTGCATACTCTTTATCATGAAAGTAAAAGGTGTTTCCCTGATCATCAGTGATCGTAAAAGACGTTCCATTGGCTTGAAACTGTACGCGGATATTCTCCTGCTTTTGCAACATGACTGTGCCGTCGCGGCGTATGATGAATTTTCCGCTGTGACCGGGAAAATTGTAGCTGTATTGATCGGCTTCCATGTCGTTTGCGACAGTTCCACTTCCAAATGCATTATACATATTGACCGGACCGTTTGAAGTATTCACTGAATCGTTGCAAAAAAAGGCATAAGTGGCGCTTCCGAGATAGTCCTGGCCCGGAGTCAAAGTTTGCGACTGAACGTCCCCTGTGATCTGCGGGATCAGGCTAGTGAAGTAGTCGCCATTGAAGTCGTCCTGGTCCATGATCGTTCGGGAGATCATGCCACCGGCGTTCAATGCCCAGCCCAGCCCCACCGGACCGGATTCCTCCTTTGCACGGATACCGCCCGTATGGTAGGCTACGCTTACAGGAACGTCGATTCCCTTGGCGTGAATGGTGTAAATCGGCACTGTTACGTCCGCCGTACCGGTATAGGGGCTTACCGGTACATCGGTAAATTTCATCAGACTCGCTGCAGCGGGAGAAGGAGGAACAATCGACGGTATGTACGGATCGGGTGGCGATCCCTGGCCGTTGGCTTTCATTCCGGGGAGAGCCGTTAGAAGAAAAAACGCTGCACAATAGCTCATTAATTGTTTCATCGTCAAATGGTTAGACGTTCTATAAATGATATCCGACCCGGAACACGATCGGTTCCGTCCTGGGTGTTTGTTGATAACTCAGAAAATCCCACAGCAGGCTTAGCTGGGTCTTTTTGAATACGGTACTTTTCATCGAGACGGTCTTACTCAGCCCGATCAGCCCGCTCGGCGTCCAACGGCTGAGGGCACGAATATCGCGGAGTCCGGAGAACGGCGTCAGGTAGTTGAGTTCATATCCGCCGGTCAGGCTGAAGCTCTTTTTCAAATGGATATCTACGAACGACCGCAGACCCGCCCCCTGGCTCGACAGGGCGATGTGCTGGATCGGACGGCCCCAACCGAGTTTATAGCTCGCGCCGACTCCGAGGCTGTTTTCATGGCCGAGTTTATAGGCGAGCGTCAGCCCCAGGTCGCTGTAGCTGGGATATAGGGCGGTGGCCGGTGTCGTTTGGAAATAGGTGCCATAATCCAGCCGTTGCCAGAAGGTCCTGGTCCGTTGGTCATTGGGTTTGAAATTGGGCATGTCCATACCTCCGCTTCCGCCACCGAGAGAATTGAGTTTGTTGTGCAGGCTATTGATATCCTGCTGGGCGGTGTTCAGGCTATTCTGCAAAGCTGCCATGCCGCCGCTGCCGCCCTGGCTGACCTGGCTTTGCACCATGGCCAGGACCTGATCCCGGGTCTGGAAGCCCACCGGTCCCGCCGGATCGTCATAGCCGCCTGGCACTGCAAAAAGCCCGGCGAGAAAGCCGTTCTGTTTCATGAAGTTCGCGAAGGCAGGGAGTTTGTTCAGGAGGGTCAGCGCTGTCTGCTCCATCTTACCCGGATCGTTGAGCATCTGGCGGTACTCGCGAACCCGCTCCGCGTAGTAGTAGGCTTCCTGGTTATACCTCTGCAGCGCGTGGCCGACGCCGGCGGGCAACTGGCCGCTCGCGGTCAGGTATTGCTGGATCTCTGCTTTCCGGGTCTGGATGAATTGTTTGATGAGGTCCGCCTGCTGGAGCCTGGCCTGGAGCTGTTGGACCTGTGCCAGTGCGACTTGCGCCTGCTGACCGGTTGCTCCCTGGAGGAGCGAGGGATATTTATTAAAAAAGCCAAGGATACCGTTCAATGAGTCCACGTGGGGCAGATATTCTGGTCCCATAGAGGTGAAGACGCGGCTGCTGTCCTGCCGGAATTTCGCCAGCATCGCCGCATATTGTTGCCGGGGGTCGTTTGGGAATAACGCGGCGCCCTTTGCAGAATCAGTCTTGTACAGCTGCGCCCGAAGCCTCGCCTCCTTGCGGGCCATGCGCTCGAGGTATTTGGTGGTCTGGCGGCTGAGCTGCTGGTTCATCGATGCGGCCCGGCCATTGATCTTTCGGAACAGCTTGGAGGGAAAGTTGGTCAGTTGGTCGACAGCGGAGTCGATAGATTGAGCGCGCGATACCGTCACGGCAAGGCAAAGCGCTGCCGCCAGGCAAAAAGCCGGTTTCATAAGCAAATGCTTAGGTTACAGCAAATGGCTGCTGAGAAAAAATGGAGGTATGACTAATTTGGTAAAAGACTTACCGGCAGGATCGCCGGAAACGGGCGTGCAACATGTTGTGCACATTCAGATAGCCGCTTTTCATGGTAGCTAGGAGAGTTTAGATGAATGGTTATTGATTAGAGCTCCAGGAAAAGGTGGCAGTTGGCAAAGGGAAGGACTACCGGAAATGACTGGGCTAAGTAAAGGTTTCTATTTGGTAATTCCTAGAGGGACGAAAATTTTTTCTTGCGGATATCAGGGTTAACATGTAGGCGGCGGCAATTGGAAAATGAATTTTTCAGAAGATTGGCATTGATTGTCAACTTACAAGGTGTGCGCCGGCGTTAGTGCTGAAAAATTACCGTTAAAATACCTTTTTTTGGACGGAGAAAAAGTATTACGCGCGCGGGATGATTAAGGAGGTTCATGTCGGGAATTGTCATGCGCCAAAATGTATCTTCTCTCATTCGGCAAGTTGCTAGTCGAAATTTCAGCCCAAAAGCTAAAGGTAGTTTTCGGATCCCACCCCAACTTGATCATATTTTGTGATATCAAGTTTTTAAACTCCCTTTCAGTCAACTGGAACCTAAAATCTCCCGGGAAAGCGATACATTGTGGTTAAGGGAAAATTGCCAATGGATATCCAAGCAGGTCAAAGATCCGCAAAACTGACCCAGCGACTTTGGCCTTGAAGGTGGCGCCGCCAGTAGTGCAGACATCGTTCAGCCAACTGGCCAGGTCCGTCGTATCCTGGCTGATCGCCTGGGTCATGGCGGTCGTCTGCGGCTTCTGGCCTACTTCCGTGATCCGGCCAAGCGCGTCGTATAAGGTATAGCTAAAGCCTGAAAAGTCTACCTCGTCTTCCTCCTTTTCGCAAAACGCGGTCCCGAAACAAAATCACCCAAGTAGTACCATAGTTGGGTGATTTGCTTTTATTTCTATGTCGATATGACTGCCTATGCGACGCTATGGACGCCTGACTTTGAGAGATTTTACATTATTGATCAGCAACATGCATTTTTTGTAACCAGCGCCCAAAACATCAATCTGCCCCAACTTGATGTCACATTTTGTGATATCAAGTTTTTAAGCTCCTCTGCCGTCAACTGGAACATAAAATCTTCCGGGAACCGTTTTTCATTGCGCCTGACGGCCTCGTTCAGCACTCTGGTTTCGACCCCGTATAGTTCTGCCAGATCCCTGTCTAACATAACTTTCTTGCCTCTGATGAGATAGATCTTATTGATGATCCTGTCTTCCGCAATAGCTATTGATGTAGTTACCTTTGCCATAAGATGCAGTTTAAGGGTCGCAAATATATTTTTTATTTAGCCCATCGGGTGATTTTTCTGGAGCTCGCTTTGCCAGTCATCCGTATTCAGGAGATGCGCCGATGTCATTGACCATAGCAGGCCGACATTGGCTGACCACTGTCAGCCGGCGAAAGATGATCATGATAATAAATTGAATCTTCCGAGATTACATTATAAAACAATTCGCCCCCGAAGTGGTTTGTTTGCTTTGGCATTGGATGATCAAAGACATCGGCTTCTCCACCGGACTGCTCATCCTTCACTTGAACACCAATACTAAAGCCTCCATCAAATCCATAACTAGCCGTAAGAAGCACATTTTGTAAAGCAGCAGAGCTGCACCGCCGGGCAGGAAGGCTAAACGCGGTGAACGCCGTTACTGCCGCGAGGGCGGAGCACCCGCCACCACCGCCATGCGGCCGGCCACCGGCAGGTCTAAGCCTGGCCTATTGCTTGGGGAACATTTGGACGTCCTTTGCCTTCGAAAAAAAAGCCCCGTTCCACAAAATAAAAAAGCCCCGACGGATCGGGGCCTTAATTCAATTTCAACAAATATTAATATCTGTTCTTATTGTAGCTGTTGGCGTTGTTAAAATTGCGGCCGCCATCAGTGCGGGCCGGGCGAGCCTCCCTGGGCCTTGCTTCATTGACCTTAATGGTCCTGTTCTCGACGGTTGCCCCATCCAGTTCAGCGATCGCCTTCTTTGAAGCAGCTTCATCAGGCATCTCGATAAAGCCGAATCCGCGGGATTGGTTCGTCATCTTATCCATGATGACTTTAGCGGAGGTTACTTCGCCATAGGGAGCAAAAAATTCTCTTAAGTCTTCATCCTGTACGTTGAAGCTCAAATTAGAAACATAAATGTTCATTCTAAAAAATTAAAAAGTAAAAGAAATGAGAAGCAAACAATGTAGAAGAAAAGAAATCCTGTTCGTGAGGCGGGATAAATTAACAATACAAATGCAGAACTCAAATTAACCTTGTAAAGATACATCTTTCCCGCGGAATGACCAAATAAATTATCCCGTTGTAACGAACGGGATAATAGAAAGCGGATCGAGGACTCGCTCAGTTCAGCAGGTTATCGAGTGGTATAGCATCCAAATAAGGGCTCAAAACCTCGATGTTGTCGAACATCCTGTACTCTTCAATGGCCTTATTTGCTGGATTGCAATACGCCTCCACATAATAACTACCGAGTTGAAACAAAAATACCATGGATTCGAAGCTACTCCTCTTGGCGAGAAGAACACCCTTGTGTAGGACAGTCGATTTTTTTTCTTGCTCATTCAATAAAATAAACTCAGAAAGTCTCATAGTTAACATTTTAAAAAGTGAACGTTTAAAAATATTTACTAAAAACCTTATGCTGAAAAAGTAATCGTTGCCGCGAAAGAAGTGATGGATGTAATGTAACGCTATTAAATGAATGTCGCCGTTTTATTTGGTAGCACCCTGACTATCGCTTGACCTGGACCCGATCGCTTTAAGGTCGCATTTTGCGACCTTAAGTTCTCATTCTCTTCGTTTGTTATATTGAAGTCATAGTAAACGCCCTTTCCTTACCTTTACCTACACCCCACCAACCATGCCAGGAAAGCTCATACCACTATTGGTCGTCTCCATCCTCGCCTTTACCGGTGCCGGCGCCCAGCAGACAGGAACCAATTGCGGCGTTTACATGCGGCGCATCTTCTATTATGCGCAAAAAGGCGCGCACTTCACCGGCTCATTGGACGAGTACTTCCGGAAAGCACTGCCGGACAAAGGCGAAAGCGAAAACGGCTCGTTCAAATTAAAGCTCGTCATTGACAGCGTTGGCAACCTTGACTGCCTGACCATTGACTCCAACTCTACCGGCTATACGCCGGAAGAGATCCGGACCTGCATCGACAACATGCCGGCCTGGCTCCCTGCCACGCAGAACGGCTACCCGGTCACTTTCTGCGTGATGCTCAAAGTCACTGTCGATAAGGGCAAGGAGACGGTAACCTACAAGAACGAGCAGCCGTTCCGGCCTCACTAGCATGCGGAACATACACAGAAGCGTGCTGCTACGTTTTGCGCTTATTTTTGTAATATTGATCCATGTCTTACATCGGGAAACTGCGCCGGACAGTAAAGCGGTTCTTCACCGACTCGGCCTTCATAAGGGAGCAGCTGGAGCTATCGACGGATGTCCACCTGGAGATGCTGCATGAAGACCGTAAGAAGTCCGCCGCGAACCCCTTCAACCGCTTCGGGCGGAAGATTTTCTCTCAGAATGATGAAGACGGGCTGACCCTCGAGATTGTGAGGCGACTGGAACTGCCTGCCGACGCGTACTTTGCCGAATTCGGCGTGGGCAACGGGACCGAATGCAACTCGATCATTCTGGCGCACCTCGGACACAAGGGCGTCTGGATCGGGAACGAGGAACTCGCGGTCGACATGACCCGGTCGAAAAAGGTAAGCTATGTCAAGGGCTGGGTCGACCGCGACAACGCATACGCCTTGCTCGAAAAAGGCCTGGCCGCGCATGGCGCCGATCCGCGAGGGCTGCGGATCGTCTCGGTGGACCTGGACGGCAACGATTTTCATGTGACCGGCGAGCTCCTGAGGACGCTGAAGCCCGACCTGTTTATCGTCGAGTATAACGCCCTGTTCCCGCCGCCGCTGGAGTTTACGATGGACTACAACCCCGGGCACACCTGGCAGGACCTGGACAACTATTTCGGTTGCTCGCTCACCACCTATAACCGGCTCTTCGAGACCAATGGCTATTTCCTGGTGTGCTGCAATCTGTTCTCGGGTTCGAATGCGTTTTTCGTGAAGGCGGAATACCGGGGCAGGTTCCCGGAGGTGCCGGACAATATCGCGCACAAATACGTTGCTCCTTTTTACATCATCGGGAATTTCAGGAAATACCACAAGACCTCCGCGCGGATCGTCAACCAGATCCTGGCAAAAGACTAGCGGAGGCTTCGTACCTTTAGCGTTCACGACATGTCTATGGCAAAACTATCCCGTCTTGCGGCCGGCGCGCTCTTCGCAATTTTCTTCGTCTCCGCGGCAATCCCATCCGCCGCCCAACAGCTCACACCGCTGCCTGACTTCCAACCGGAGTGGGTGCAGGACTACCCGCCGTTCCGGATCGCGGGAAACCTCTACTACGTCGGAAGCGCGGACCTTGCCTGTTACCTCATCACCACCCCGAAGGGAGATATCCTCATCAACGCCGGCGTTCCCGGGTCCGACACGCTCATCCGCCGCCACGTCGCGGCCCTCGGCTTCAAATTCCGGGACATCAAAATACTGCTGACCAACCAGGCCCATTTCGACCACGTGGGCGCGATGGCCGCGATCCGCCGCGCGACCGGCGCAAAGGTCATGATCGATGCCGGGGACGCAGAGGTCCTCGAAGACGGCGGCAGTTCGGACTTCATCTTCGGCGGCAAGGGCCCGATGTTTCAGCCGGTGCACCCGGACCGCCTGCTCCACGACCACGACACGATCCGGCTCGGCGGCATGCAAATCGAAATGCTGCATCATCCCGGCCACACGAAGGGCTCCTGCAGCTTTCTCTTCGACGTGAAGGACGGCGCACGGACCTACCGGGTCCTGATCGCCAATATTCCCTCGATCCTCTCACAGACGAAATTCCCGCGGATGCCGGGCTACCTCAATGTCATGAATGACTACGCATACACCATGGACACGATGCCGAAGATCCGCTTCGACCTCTGGCTCGCGGCCCACGCCGGCCAGTTCAACCTGGAGGCCAAACATCATCCCGGCGATCCCTATAACCCCATGGCCTTTGTGGATCGCGCGGGCTACGACGCCGTCATGCGCGACCAGCAAAAGCAATTTGCCGCGAAAGTGAGCGCAAACAGCCAATGATATGGCTGTCCCGATCTAAAAACTATAACGCCATCCCCTAAACGTTGCGGGATCCGTCACCAGAATTCCCTATCTTAGCGCATAACTATTTTCCTTTCGTTAAAACTAACATTATGCGGACCCTGCTCATTTTGGCCGCCCTTTCGGGCCTTAGTCTCTCCTCGCGCGCGCAACGCACTGTTGGCGACTCCATTCAATATTGGCAAAATCTCTCTGCCGGCCTCGAGGGCCGTGCCGTACAGGCCGCGAGACAAAGCGACTCGGGTCGGCTTATCGCCAGCAGGCTCGACGAGCTGCAGGCGCGCAACAAATCCTATGTCGCCTTTATGATCTTCGGCGAGGCAGCCGCCGCGGATTACAGCAAGCTGAATGCGGCGATCGCCCAGGACGGCTTCAGTTCGTTCAACGGCCCGCTTTGGCGCTTCGGTCTTGGCTTGAGCCGCAAGACCTACTCGGGCGTCATGTTTGACTTGAACTATTTCATTGCTGATTTCGGCCAAACCCGTAAGGCCAACGGGAATTCGATCAGCACCGAGGTGGCCGACTTCCTGAGCTTCCAGGTTGGCTATGCCGTCGTCAACAGCAGCCGGTTCGACATCTATCCCTATGCCGGTCTCTCGCTGCGCGGCAGCAGGCTCAGCTATTCGGCACCCGCTACCGTCAACCCTAGCTTTCGCAGTATCGCCAGCCTGATCCAGAACGACCAGTCGACCTCCGGAAAATCCTATCACCTCGGCTACTCGGCCGGCATCGGCATGGAGTACGCGATCGCATACAATGCAAAAAGCCGCCGCGGCACCATGCTGTTTGCAAAATTCGGGACAGACGGCATCTTCGGAAGCGAGAACTACCATATGTCGGGTGTCACCTATGATTCCGGGATCAAGTACGGCGCCTGGATAGCCGAGTTGGGGTTCAAATTCTTTGGCCGCGACCGCGACGACCACGGAGACCGCGACTGACCCCAGCCGCAAGCCCAGCCGCCAGCCCAACCGCCCCCGGCCCCCGGGCGGCCACCCACCCTACTCCGACCTGAGCATCTTCACCGGGTTCGCCAGCGCCGCGCGGATCGCGTGATAGCTCACCGTGGCGACCGCCAGCCCAAGCGCGAGTAATCCCGCAAGCGCGAACATCCACCACTCGAGCGTGATCCGGTAGGCAAACGTCCGCAACCAGCGGGTGGTGGCCCACCAGCCGATTGGCGTTGCGATGAGAAAGGCGATCCCCACGAGACGGACGAGCTCGATCGACAGCAACCGCGTCAGACCGGCCGTGCTGGCGCCAAGCACCTTGCGGATGCTGACCTCCTTGCCGCGTTGCTCGGCGCTGAACGCCGCAAGCCCGAACAGGCCCAGACAGGAGATGATGACCGCCATGATCGTAAAGGAATTGATGATGCGCGACATGGTGATGTCGGCGGCATAGATGCGGCCCACATACTCGTCCATAAAAGTATATTCGAACGGCGTCCCGGGCACGTCCTTCCGCCAGACCTGTTCGATCTTCGCCAGCAATTGCCCGTAATTGTCGCTGTTCGTGTGGGCGGTCACCGTCGGCCAAAGTCCGTATCTCGGGTTGTTGATCCAGACCATGAAGCCGTCCAGACCGCGGTGGAGCGACCAAAAATTAAAATCTTTCATCACCCCCACTATTTCCACCTCGCGCTGCTGGCTGTCATGCAACCGCACCCCCGGCGCCGTGACGGCGGTGAGCCCCAATTGGCGGGCAAACGTCTCATTGATGAGTACCCTGTCCGAATCGCCGGCCCGGAAATCGCGGCCGGACACCAGATGAATGCCGTTGGCTTTCACGAAATAACGGTCGGCGATGACATACTCGGCGTTGCGCGAATCGCGGATATCCTGACCGGGTAGCGACCAACTGTTATTAAAGACATAATAGGTACCCAGCGGCTTGCTCGAGTTGCTGACTTCCTTTACACCGGCGACCGCGCGCAGGTCTGAGAGGAACGCGGGCAGGCCCTTGAACGACTCACTGGAGTTAAACGTAAACAGCAGCCGCTGCTCCTTGTCGAACCCCAGGTCCTTATTCCTGATATATTGCAGCTGCCGGTAGATCACGACGATCCCTGAGATCAGCACGATCGACAACACAAACTGGATGACCACCAGGATCCTCCGGACACCGCCATTGGAGATATGATTGGTCAGCTGCCCCTTCAGCACCCGGATCACCCGGAATGCGGACAGGTAAAAGGCGGGGTAGCTGCCGGCGATGAGACCCGTCGACAGCGCGATGCCCCCCAGCATCAGCCAGGTGTGATAATCCGCCAAAAAGGCCCGGGTCACCGTCGCATGCGTGATCCCGTTCAGCCAGGGAAGCGCCAGCAGCAAAGCCGGCACCGCGATCAGGACGCCGATCAGCGCCAGCAAAAAGGACTCCGCGAGGAACTGCCGGACGAGATCCCGCCGCCTGGCCCCGATCACCTTTCTTACCCCCACCTCCCGCGCTCTTTGTGAGGCACGGGCCGTCGCCAGGTTCATAAAGTTGATACAGGCAATGACCTGGATCAGGACCGCGATCAGCAGGAGGACCGACAGAAAGGTAGAGTCGACCGGCGTTCCGATACCGTTGTTGTCAAGACCGCCTGTCGTATGGATGGCCGCGATCGGCTGGAGGTACAGCTTTTCATGGACATTCCATTTCTTCAACTCGGCGGCGGCATATTTTTCTTCCAGCGCGGGCAGCTTTTTCTCCAGCGCGGCGACATCGGTATGCGGCCGGAGTTTGACATAGTTCGACATAAAGGTCTCGCTGACCCACGAATCCCAATTCATGAAGTTCTGGCCCATGCCCTTGCTGTCCAGCGCGGCAAACAGCTCGCCGTACAAATGGGATTTACCGACGGATGCCACGACCGCGGTGACCGTATAGTCGACCTGCTGCTGTATCGTGTTGTCGAGCGTGATGGTCTTCCCGACCGGGTCTTCGCCGCCAAACAGCGCGTCGGCGAGCGTCTTGAGCAAGACCACGCTGTTGGGCCTGTCCAGTGCCGTCGCCGGATCGCCGCGAACGGCGCGGTAGGTGAAGACATCGAAGAAGGTCGAGTCCACGATAAAGGCGTCCTTGATCCAAAGATGCTTGTCCCCATAGCTGACGAGGTGCTTGTCCACGCCGATAAAAGGAATGACGCGCGTGAACTGCCGCACGTCCGGCAGGTCGCGTTTCATCGCCGGGCCGACTTGCATGGCGGTGATGGCCACATTGTACACGCCGTTGGCGCCACGGTCGATACGGTTGACCCGGTAGATGTCCTGCACGTCTTGCTGGTACGCGTCATAGCTGTACTGGTCCCTGACATAGAGCAGGATGTACAGACAACACAAGGTCCCGGCCGCCAGCCCGAAGATGTTGATGAATCCAAACGTCTTGTTCTTCCACAGCGACCGCACGGCCGTCTTCCAATAGCTGCGCAACATCTTATTTGACTTTTCTGATGTACAGTTTGCCGAACGTGGATTGCATCATGATCTCGGGACCGCCGCCGTTGATGGTGCCGTATACCCAGTCATCGATCCTGATCTCGTGGTAGTGCTCCTCATTTTTGGTCACGACCTTTGGCGAGGCCTTGTCGACCGCGACATCGAAATCGGAGAAGATCTCGCCGTTGTCGGATTTGAGCTTCAGGTTGGCCTTCGTATCGGCGGGCAGCGACAGCTCGATCTTTCCGTTGAGGGTGGAAAAGGCCATCGCCGCCTTGGGATCCACCGATTTGAAAACGACGATGATATCCCCGTTCACCGTGTTGGCGACAACGGAACCGGATATGCCTTTGGCGACGATCTCGCCATTGACGTCCCCGATCTCGACCTTTCCGTTGATGTTGGTGACTTCGACGTTGCCGTTATTGACCGTACTCACGTCTACCCGGCTCGTGTTCTGCGGGACCTTGATCGATACGCCGGTTATCTTACTCATCAGCCCGCCGGTGTGGATCTCGACATTGTTGTCGTGCTCCTCGGCGCGGATATCAATGCCCCCGTTCGTCCCGATCCGTTTCATCCCCTCCGATTCGTCGGCATCGTCTTCGTCTTTTGTCGTATCCAGGGAGACGGTGATCTGAACGTCTTTGCCTTCATAGCCGGTCACCTTGATCGAACCGCTCATCAGGGAGCAGTGGAGCGTCACAGGCTTTCCGGGGTCGCTCAGCGGCACGACCATTTCCTGCGTACCCTTGTTCTGGGCCGACACGCTGCCCATCGTCAGGGTGAATAGCGCGAAAAGAGTTGCGGTTGTGATTGCTTTCATATTGTGCTTTTTTCTTGTTCGTTATGCTTGTTTCTTAATATAAATATTGCCGTTCAGCGTCTCGAACCGGAACAGCCTGCCGCCGTCACCGATCCGGATCTGCTTGTCGATGACGAGCTTGTATTCCGTGCTGGCGCCGTTCTTCCGGACGTTCCTGGTCACTTTAACGGGCAGTACCTCCCATTTCGGAAAATCGGTGAAGAAGGAGCCGTTCATGCTTTTCAACTGCAGGTCGGCCGACAAGTTGGCCGGATAGCTGACCGACAGCTTCCCGTTCAGCGTATAGTAGTCGGAGTTGCCGGCCGGCGCGGTCAGATAGCTGACGGTCAGGTCGCCGTTGATCGTGTGCGCCCAGGTATCCCCCTTCGCACCGTTGATCGTGATCTTGCCGTTGACATTGTTGACCCGCAGCGAGCCCGTCACGCCCCCGACGTTGATATCGCCCATGTTGACCGTCGAAATATCGAGGTTCAATTTGTACGGCACCTTCACGGTGAAGACCAGCTCGTAGTTGTAGCCGATATTGCGGTCGTTCCACCCACGGTTGCAGTTGTGACAGGGCCTGGAGTCGAAGGGCTCCGCGATGTAGACGGTGATGCTGTCTTTTGTCTGATCGAAGCCGAGCCGGAATTCCTTTTTCCCGGCCTCCAGCCCTTCCGCATCGTCGGATGTCAGCCGTTCGTCGATCTCCAGCAACACCTTGTCGCCGGCGTACCCTTCCACGTTGAGCGACCCGTTGAGGTTGTACAAGGCCAGGACGCCGCCGGCAGGTTGTTGGATCGCAAATTCCTTACTGATGTGTTGTCGAAATTCCTGCTGCTGCGCCGACACGTCGGACCGAAAGCAGCAGACGATTCCCAGTCCCGCCAGCAGCGGGAAAAATAGCCTTTTCATATCATTTGTTTTTTTACGTTAACCGGACGATGGTTTGCTCGATCTTCGTCCTGACCATTCCGTTGAGGTCTTTATGCTGTAAGAGCTTTTCGAACGAGGGGACGGCGCGCTTTTCCTGCAATTTCAACATCACGTCGGCCAGCGCGGCCTGCATCAGCGGCGACTCCTGCTGCAGGATGGACCTGACCAACCCTTCCCGTACCGCCGGGTCATGCGCGTAATGGGTCAGCGCCTCCAGCGTCGTCAACCGCACGTTGACATTCGGGTCGTTGTTCAGCGTCGCCAGGAGCGCCTCGGTAATACTCGGGTCGGTACGGCGGATCTCGCTGGTATAGCTAACCGCCCTGATCCTTTCGGACGCGGCCGGGTTCTGCAGGAGCGACAACATCACCATTTTCCGCATCTCATGGACCTGCGCCGTCAGTTCCTGGAGCTGCCTGCTTTCAGGGATCGGCTTCCGGTCGGCTACGCCGCTCGTAACGGCCGCCACACCAGTCACGCCCGTTGTGCTCATCGCGGCTGGCTGCGCCAGCTGATCCCGCTGCGCCATTTGTTGTGGCTGAGCCAATTGTTCCGTCTTCACCGATGGTATCCCTGCCACCACCGGCGCCGTCGAAGCCGCCGCCTTTACCACCGCAGGTCCGGCCACGGCCGCACCCGCATCTTTCACATCGCCCCGCGGTCTTTTCGCTACCCACCCCAGCGCCGCGCCGCCGAGCAGCAACGCCAGGCTAAACGCAACCGCAACCGAGGGCCGCGAAACGAACAGGGTCCGGAGGCTTGTCCATCCGCCGGCGACGGGCCGGCGCTTGCCCTCCACCGAGCTCTTGTAGCCTTCCAGCATCGCATTGAACTGGGTCTGCATCTCGCCGGAAGGCTCCGGGACAGGCATATGGCCCATCAGCTCCCAGATTTCGCGGCTGCCTTCCAGCTCCCGGCGGCAATCCGCACATTCCGCCAGTTGTGCCTCGAGCTCCGCCCGCTCGGCGGGGCTCATCTGGTCGTTCCACCAGCGCTCCAGCAATGTTTTATGTTTCTGACAGGACATATCTCAATCGATTTCTGTTTGTTGTTCCAGGTACAACGCCTTCAGTTGGCTGATCGCCCGGTGGATCCTCACTTTTACGGCGCCGATGCTGATATCCAGGATCCCGGCGATCTCCGCGCCCCGGAGACCCTGGAACCGGCTCAACACAAGGATCTCCCGGCTTTCAGGGCTCAATGCGGTCATCGCTTTTTGCAGCGCCTGCACCGCCAGCCTTTTCTCGACCCGGTCCAACAGCCCCGCGTCCGCCGCCAGCCGCTCTTCCAGCCCCGGGATATCCGTGTACGCCGTCCGCCGGCTTCCTTTAAAATGATCGCTCAGTACGTTCCTTGCCACGTGATACATCCAGGTCTTGAATTCGCCCTCACCCGTGAAGGTATGCCGCGACTTGAGCAGGCGATAGAAGACCGTCTGCACCATATCCTCGCTGGATTCCCGCTGCCCCGTCATGTGAAAAAGGAAGCCGTACAGCGGCCGGTGATAGCGCTGAAATAGCAACGCCATCTTATCCAGGTCACCGGATTTCACTTTGAGCATGAGGGAATTATCCGATAGAATATTCAAGTAGCTGGGTTGTACGTATACAATGGAAACTCCGTCGACGGTAAAAGGTTACCCAAAAACTAACATTTATTTTATCTCCGGCAAAAATTCTATCTTCCGGAAAATAATGACCAACACCATGAGAAAGTTGCTTGTCACCCTGCTAACCGCGGCCCTGGGGTTACCCGCCTTTTCCCAGGAGTCATCCGGAGCCCTCACCCTCATCCCCGAACCGGTCAGCCAGCAATTGGGGGCCGGGCATTTTACCCTGCCCACCTCGATCGTGGTCGAGGCGCCGGCACAACCCGAACTTGGCCATACCCTCGAGGAGCTCAAAAGCCGGCTGGGTACCCCCACGGGCTACCCCGTCACCATGACGCACGATGCGCATGCCAACGCCACCATCCGCCTGCTGCTCAACCGCAACACGGACGCGACCCTCGGAAACGAAGGGTATACCCTGGTCAGCACCCCGGACGCCGTGACCATTCACGCGAACAAGCCCGCAGGACTGTTCTATGGCCTACAAACATTCTATCAGCTACTCCCCAAGGAGATCGAATCCCGGGAAATCGTCCACAACGTCAGTTGGACCGCGCCCTGCGTCACCATCACCGACTATCCCCGTTTTGGCTGGCGGGGACTGATGTTCGACGTCGCCCGCCATTTCTTCACCAAGCAGGAAGTGGAAGCGTTCATCGACGAAATGGTCCAGTATAAATTCAACCTCCTCCACCTCCACCTCACGGACGACGAAGGCTGGCGGATAGAGATCAAGAGCCTCCCCAGACTGACCCAGGTCGGCGCGTGGAATGTCCGCAGGACCGGCACATTCGGCACCTTCGATCCTCCCGCGCCCGACGAACCGAAAGACTATGGCGGATTCTACACGCAGGACGATATCCGGGAGCTGGTGCAATACGCAAAGGACCGGTTCGTGAATATCCTCCCCGAAGTCGACGTACCCGGCCATAGCCTGGCAGCCATCGCTTCCTATCCCGAGCTGTCCTGCACGGCGGGCGCCGACACCTACCGCGTGCGGTCGGGGGAAAAGATCATGAATTGGTACCGGGGCGGGTTTTCTGCCCTGGTCGACAACACGCTCTGCCCGGCCAATGAAAAGGTATACCCTTTCCTCGACAAGGTCTTCACCGAACTGGCCGCGCTTTTCCCCTTCGAATATATCCACGTGGGCGGGGACGAGTGCGCGAAGAATTTCTGGGAGCAAAGCGACGCGGTGAAGCAACTGATGAAAAAGGAAGGGCTGAAGACCATGGAAGAGGTCCAGAGCTATTTTGAAAAACGGGTGGAAAAGATCGTCGAGTCAAAAGGCAAAAAGGTGATCGGCTGGGATGAGATCCTTGAGGGAGGCCTTGCCCCGAATGCCGCCGTCATGAGCTGGCGCGGCGTGAGTGGCGGTATCGCCGCGGCGAAACTGAAGCACCTCGTGGTCATGAGCCCCACTACTTATGTGTATCTCGACTATATGCAGGGCGACCCCGCGATCGAGGCGCCCGTATACGCGACGCTCAGGCTGAATACGGTCTACTCCTATGAGCCGGTCCCCGACAGCGTCGACCCCAAATATATCATCGGGGGCCAGGCCAACCTGTGGACGGAACAGGTCTATAATGTCCGCCACCGGCAGTACATGGTCTGGCCGCGCAGCCTCGCGGTTGCCGAGGATTTTTGGTCGCCCAGGGAGAAGAAGGACTGGAATGGGTTCGAACGGCGGGTGGAAGGACAGTTCGGCCGGCTCGACATCGAACAGGTCAAATACTCCCGCTCGATGTTTGACGCCATCATCACGCCAAAGAAGGACGTCAACGCGTTTGATTCGATCACCGTCGACCTGGCCACCGAAGTATCCGGTCTCGATATCTATTACAGCTTCGACAACTCGAACCCGGATAATTTCTATCCAAAATACACGGGCACGCTCAACATCCCGAAAGAGGCGTCCTGGCTGAAAGTCGTTACCTATCGCGACGGCAAACCCATCGGCCGCGAGATCGACGTTCCGATCGCGGACCTCCAGCGTCGGGTAGGCCTGACCGGTATAAAGGAGAAGATCGCGGACTGACCCGCGCCTCCCGACACCGCCCCTTCCGACCCCGCGCCGGCCCCTGCTGCACGACCCAGCGCTGCGCAACACCCGCCCATTAATGCTTTTGCATCAACTCGAGCATCTGGCGGTCGAGTTGGTGCCCGTACCAATCCTCGTAAGCGACATCGGTGCGGCCGGAATCCAGGATGCCGAAGTCCCCGATGAAATTCCAGGTGGCAAACCCGATCCCCGACGCGGCGAGGATGTCGAGCACATCGGAAAACCAGGCCATAAAGACCGGGTGCGGCGTCTTCTTCCAGCAGCCGCATTCCCCGCAGTGTACGCCAACGCCCTGCGCGACCAGGGCCGCCCACGGCTCGTAGAATTTCACGAGCATATCGCGGCTCAGGTATTGATTGCCCACCTGCCCCGGCCAGACCGGCACCGGTTGGTGTTCCGGATCCTTGTTCGCCCAGGGCGCCTGGAAATGCGAGATCGCGTGCGGATAATAGCCCCGGCAGCTTTGCGCGATCCCGAGATCCGCCAGTTCGGGGACTACGAAACTTCCCCCGCCGTTCCCGTCGGCGATGATCAGCCGGTCGGGATTCTCTTTCCGGATCGCCGCCACGGCGGCGGCGGCGACCTTGCGGTAGAGCGCCCCGGGCAAGGGGGATGAGGGAGACAGCTGGTCGTTCATGTCCACGCGCATCGTCGGCTCGTTCAACAGATCGAAGCTGATCTTTTCTTTCCCCATGTCGCGGTACCGGTGGGCCCACATATTCCAGTGAAAACAAAAGGCATCCTGCGCCGCGGGGTCTTTCCAAAGATTGAAGGGCTCATGGAAGCCGGCGTTGATGCAATATCCCGGTGCGCGGTGCAGGTTCAGGCTGACGTGCATCCCGTGGTCCTGGGCCATCCTGACCATCCGGTCGATCTCGTCGAGCTTCTGCGGATCGGGATGATAGACTTCCTCGGGCGTGATGTCGCGGGTGCGATCGAATTGCAGATAGTACGGGTAGGCGATCGGCAGCCGGACAAAGTCGAACCCCCAGTCCCGCATCCATTTGAAGTGTTCGGCAGTCGTCGGTTTGGCCCAATGATTCCCGTTCGGGGAATAGAAATCCAGCAAGTTGAACCCCTTCCAGCGGGGGAGTTTGTTTACGCCGGGCTTGCGGGCAGCCTTCGGCCCTTCCGCCAGGTCCGGCCTTTCGTCCCGCGGAGCCGTTGCCGCCTGCCCCGCCCCCTTCACCCTGGCCGCCAGTCCGATCGCGGTCAGGCCCGCCGTTTGTATAAATTTTCTTCGCCTCATGCTACAAGATAATCATTTGTACCAAGCCGCGACCGCCGCACGCGGTTATTTGTTAACGCTGTTGGGTCGGGCCAACCTTTTAGGTAATTTTAATATATGAAAGGACGGGGATTTTGTTTGGTATTGTTGCTGACTGCTTGCCTGCACGCCGGGGCACAGACGCCAACCGATTCTACCTTTTCGCTCTTCTTCAACAGCAGCCTCCATTTCAACCATGCGAACGATCCGCATATCAACCGCTGGCTGACAAAATACGGCTACAAGCCCGAACCGCACGTGCCGATCAGCCTCAGCTTCGAGGCCGGCGCCATGCCCGCCAACTCGCGGCTGCTCTATTCCATCCACCTCTCCACCATTACCAACGCCACCGACCTGACCGCTTTCAACGTCGGGGCGGGGATCTATTTTGCCGCACTGAAGACAAAACATTTGCTGCTCTTCGCGGGGAGCTCGTTCGGGTATCACGCGGACATCATCAACCTGAACGGTAACCTGCCGCCGGCCTATGACTCGCTCGCGATCCGCTACGGAACGCGGCTGTCGCTCCGGAGGTCCGGGATATCTTTCGCACCCACGTTGCGCCTCTTCTGGTACCCGATCAGGCTGGGCGGCGTGCTGCAGATCGGCGTCGCCGCGGAAGCCGGCTTTGCAGGAGACGTGAATTCCCGGTGGCGGCTGGGGTATTATACGAATGCCAGCGGCAAATACGACCACTTCAGAAAGATCGGGAAGCCCAATGACCAGCAAAAGGTCTCCGAATACGGCTTCTTTTACGGTGCGGGCGTCAGCCTGCGGTTCAATCTGCAATGAGACATCCAAAAAGACAAAGAACCCCCATGGACATGGAGGTTCGTTCGAACTATCGAACATATATGTAGGTTCTTCGGTCTTCGATTAATGCGCGATCATCACCGGGCTGCTTTCCAGCGTCCCGTCGGCGTGTACGACCGACAGCACGTACATGCCGGCCGAGAGGTCGCGGATCGGGAAGCTGACCACCTGGCCATTACCCGCAGCAGCCGTCTTCTCCTGCATCAGTTGTCCGCCGATGCTCGTCAGCAGGACCCTCACCTGGCCGGCTTTCTCGCCGCCGATCGATACATTGACGAAGTCGCGCGCCGGGTTCGGGTAGAAGCTGACCTTGGTGATCCGCGCTTCCTGCAGGACCTTGACGTCGGAATAGGTGTAGGTATCGTCCAGGTTGACCAGCGCAAGACGGTAGTAGTTCGTACCCGTCAGCGGCTGCTCATCGGTGTAATCATAATCCACGCGGACCGAGCTGTTGCCTTTGGCCTGCACCGTGCCGATATCTTCCCAGTTGGCGCCGTCTGCGCTGCGCTGGATCGTAAAATGGCTGAAGTTCATTTCCATTTGCGTATTCCACCGCAACGAAATCGTATGGTTGGCGTTGAGTTCGGCTGTGAGACCATCCAACACGATGGGAAGCACCGCGCCGGAAGTAACCCCGGATGCCACGGTCGCAGGTCCATAAAGGGATGGGCTGGAACAAGCGTGCGCATATCCGCCGCCGCAATTCAAATTGAGCCCCGAGCTGCTGTAGATCCTGGCCGTGAATATGCTTGCGCTGGCATTTTGCTGGTAGAGATAGTCGGATGAGTTATAGTACACATTGTTCTGGTTGGCGACGGCCACGGAGGAATTGTCATAGACCATCAGCAGCGGACCGTTGTCGGTGAAACTGGCCGAACTGGTGAGCGAGCCGCTGCCGATAACGATCCGGCTGGCATCGAGTAGACGGATAGCCGTCAGGAAATTGCCGTTCGACGTCATCGTGGTGTTATCCTCGAGGTAGATCGTGCTGGACGTCAACGATAAGCTGTTGGCGGTCGTCAGGGAAGAAGTATTATAAAAGGTGAAGATGGCATTGGTGAGCGAAACCGGGGCGTTAAGGTTGACCTTCGCCGTACCGCTGGCCACCAGGTTCGTACCGCTGAAGCTCGTCGACTGGCCGCCAGAGGATTGCATGTTGAAAGTGTGGCTCGTGATGGAGACAGCGCCGCCATTGAACGTGCAGTTCTGGCAAACAGCGGTCTGATCAACCGTCAGCGTAACGCCCGACCCGATATTGATCGTACAGGCGGAGCAGGGCGAGGGCAGGCTCGACGACCAATTTGCGCTGGAATTGATGTTGTAGGTGCTCTGGGCGAGTACCGGAATGTTCAACAGTAAGAATGCGATGGTTGCAAAGGATATGGATGCGTGTTTCATGAACACATGAATTACCATCTCCCTGCCAAATAACAAGAATTTGATAATCAATGAACAAGACCCGAACGCTCGCGCGACTATTTCCCTTTTCAGGAAGTCATTCCCATTTTGGTCCTGATGTCCCTGTGTGAGTCATATTTCCGGGTCGACAATTCCGAGATCAGCTCCGCGACCAGCGAGGTCCAGCCCGTCTGGTGGCTGGCGCCCAGGCCATGGCTGCCGTCCCCGTGAAAGTACTCATAGAAGAGGAGCAGGTGCTCGTTTCCCGGCTTTTGGTAGAACCAGTTATGTTTCCCGTGCAACGGCCTGGAACCCGTGTCGTCCTTTTCGAAAAGGCTGACGACCCGTTCCGTCAGCCGGTCGGCCACCTGTTCGAGGTTGATCCGGTTTCCCGAACCCGCCGGGTATTCGACCTGGAGCGTATCGCCATAGAATTTTCCATACTGCCGGATAGACTGGATGATCAGGTAATTGATCGGTATCCACACCGGGCCCCGCCAGTTGGAATTGCCGCCGAAAAAATCGGAGGTGGAATCGCCCGGATCGTACTTGATATGGTAATCGACACCGCTGATATTGATCGTGTAGGGATTCTTTTCGTGGTACTTCGACAGGGCCCTGATCCCGCCCGGCGACAGGAACTCTTCCTCGTTCAGCAGGCGCTCCAGCAAAAAGATCAGGCGCTTTTGCGGAACGAGAGACAAAAGGATCTGCTCGCCGTCGCTGTGTTCCTCGTTGGGCCAGTACCGCTTGTTCTTCAACCGGTAACTTTCGAACCAGGTGATCCGCTTCTTGAAGTCCGCCAGCTTGTGCAGCGTATTCTTCTCGATGATCGACACGGCAAACAGGGTCGTCAGCCCGACGATGGACTGAATCCGCAGCTGTACCGGGGAGCCCCCGATGGAAAGCGTATCGTAGAAGAAACGGTCGTCCTCGTTCCACATCCCCTGCTCGTTCAGCGCCTCGGCGATCAGGACAAAATGCTCGAAGAATTTGGTGGCGGTGTCCTCGAAGGTCTCATCGTGCATCGCGATCTCCAGCGCCATATCCATCATATTCAGCGCATACATGCCCATCCAGCTGGTCCCGTCGGCCTGCTCCAGCTGCATATCGCCGCCGAGCTGATGACTGCGGTTGAAGACGCCGATATTGTCGAGCCCGAGGAATCCACCTTCGAACATATTGTTCCCGTTGGCGTCTTTGCGGTTGATCCACCACGTGAAATTGATCAGCAGTTTCTGGAAGATGCGCTTCAGGAACCGGATATCGCTTCGCCCCGTCCGGTCCCGCTCGATGCGGTAGACCATCATCGCGGCCCAGGCCTGAACCGGGGGATTCACATCGCTGAAGTTCCACTCATAGGCAGGGATCTGACCGTCGGGTTTCATATACCACTCGCGCATGATCAGCAACAACTGGTGCTTGGCGAACACGGGATCGACGAGCGCCATGGCGATGCTCTGAAACGCCAGGTCCCACGCGGCATACCACGGGTATTCCCATTTGTCGGGCATGGCGATGATATCCTGGTTCTTGAGATGCTTCCAGTCGTGGTTGCGGCCATTCAGTTTGCCGGCATTGACGGGCGTGATGCCGTCGCCGGTCGTCAGCCACCGCTCCACGTCGAAATGGTAGTATTGCTTGCTCCACAACAGACCAGCCAGCGCCTGGCGCTGGATGCTCGCCGTCTCCGGGTCGATGCCGGGCGGCAACACGGCCTCGTAAAACGCGTCTGCTTCCGCCTTCCGGCTGCGGAAGACCTCGTCGGGGTCGGTGTCAAATGGGTTGTCCACGGCCTTGTTGGTGAGCCGCAGGTAGATCGACCTGGTCTCACGCGCCGCCAGCGTATATTGGTAGACGGGAGAGAACTTCGTGCCGCTCTTTTTTTGTCGCAGCAATTCGAGGTTCTTGCCGTGGATGATCGCGTCGTGGAACGCGTCCTTTACGAACGGGGTCTTGTTGGGAACGCCGGAGACCTTCTCGGTGTTGGTTTCGTTTTCCGTAAACAGGCTATATTGGGGCGACTGGTAGTATAGGTAATAGGACCCCAGCCGGCTATGCGTCGCGCGCACCGAATTGCCATCCCGGTAATTGATCGAAGGCTTCCGCTCCATTCCGTCATAAATCCAGCGGTTATAGAACCACAAGGTCGGCAGCACCGTGATCTCGGCCTTTTTATCATGCCGGTTCCGGATGTCGATCCGGATATAAATATCCCTCGAGTGCTGTTTCGCATACCGGATGTTCACGTCAAAATACGCCTCGTTGTCAAAGACGCCCGTATCCAGGATCTCGTACTCGGGCTCGTCCCTCGACCGCCGGCGGTTCTCTTCCTGAAGTTTTTTATATGGAAATTCCTGCTGGGGGTACTTGTACAGGTATTCCATATAATAGTGGCTGGGGACGTTGTCCAGGTAATAGTAGAGCTCTTTGACGTCTTCCCCGTGGTTGCCTTCGGTATTCCCAAGACCGAACAGCCGCTCCTTTAAGACCGGGTCCTTCCCGTTCCAGAGCGCGACGGCAAAACAGAGGTTTTGGAAAAAATCGGAGATCCCGCCAAGGCCGTCCTCACCCCAGTAATAGGTCCTGTAATGGGACTGGCTGTAGGGGAAATAATGCCAGGCATCCCCGTATTCACTGTAGTCCTCGCGCACCGTCCCCCACTGCCGTTCGCTCAGATAGGGCCCCCACTGTTCCAACGGTATCTTCCTTGTCGCATTCGCTGCGAGTCGCTGATGTTCTGCGGTTATTTTGAAGTCATTCATCATTCGCTGCAAATATCCGCTATTCCGTTTAGCAAATTCAGCTGAAAAGTCCGAACTTTGACGCGAAAATGAAGAATTTTGACTTTTAAAGATTTTGGCCTGGAGGATTCCCTCCTGGAAGGTATTGACGCGTCCGGCTATGAAAATGCCACTCCCGTGCAGGAACAGGTCATCCCGCTGGTCCTGGCCGGGACAGATATCATCGCCTCGGCACAGACCGGCACCGGGAAAACGGCCGCCTTCCTCTTGCCTATCATCAACAAGCTCATTCAATCCACTAATCCCGACACGGTCAATGCGCTGGTGATCGTTCCCACGCGGGAGCTGGCGGTCCAGATCGCTCAGAACATGGAGGGGCTTTCGTATTTTACCAACGTCAGTTCCATCGCCGTCTACGGCGGCGGGGATGGCAGCAATTTCTCCACCGAGAAACAGGCGCTTTCCCGTGGCGCCGATGTCGTGATCTGCACGCCGGGCCGCATGATCGCGCACCTCAATATGGGCTATGTGAAGCTGTCCGGCTTACAGTACCTGGTACTCGACGAAGCGGACCGCATGCTGGACATGGGCTTCTTTGATGACATCATGAAGATCATTTCCTTTCTGCCGCCCAAGCGCCAGAACCTCCTCTTTTCCGCCACCATGCCGGTCAAGATCAGGGACCTCGCCCGCAAGATCCTCGTCGATCCTGCCGAGATCAATATCGCGATCTCGAAGCCCCCCGCGAGGATCGTGCAAAAGGCATACGTGGTATACGAGCCGCAAAAGATCCCGCTGGTAAAATGGTTGTTGAAGTCCAGCAACAACAAGAGCACGCTGGTCTTCTGTTCGAAGAAGCATAACGTGAAACAGCTCACGATGGAGCTTCGCCGCTCGAAGTTCAATGTCAATGAGATCCATTCCGACCTCGATCAGTCGGCCCGGGAACAGGTGTTGCTCGATTTCAAGAGCCGCCGCCTGCCCGTCCTTATCGCGACCGATATCCTTTCCCGCGGCATAGATATCGACAATATCGAAATGGTCATCAACTATGACGTGCCCAACGACGGAGAAGACTATATCCACCGCATCGGCCGGACGGCCAGGGCGGAGACCGACGGCACCGCATTCACCTTCATCAGCGAAAAGGAACAGAACAAGTTCAAAACGATCGAAGACCTGCTGGGTCACGCCGTCAATAAGGCGCCGCTGCCCGAACAGTTTGGAGAGGCGCCGGATTATCATCCGGGAAGCCGCGGCGGGAAAAGCGGCAGGGGCAGAAGGAACCGGGGTCACGACGGTCCGCCGGACAGGAGACCGCATTCCGGGAACGGCCAGTCGGGCGGCGGACGCAGCAGCCAGCCCGGCGCCCCGTCCCAACGCAACGATCGCCAGCAGGGCGGCCAGGGACGCAACTCAAAGCACAATCACCACCCAACCCAGCGCCAGCCAAATCAGAACGATAACCGGCGAAGGGAGCCGGGTCAGACTCAACAGGACCCAGGTTCCACCGATCACGCCTAAGCCGATCCCGATATCCTGCCAGCTGTTCCGCCAAAGGTCCTTCATCATGTATAATGCGGAGGCGATAATGATCCCCACGACCACCGCGTTGATCCCCTCCAATGCGCGGTAAACGATCGCATATTTTTTCAGGTTGTTCCAGATCGGGAAGAAGAAGAGCACCAGCAGGGCGCTGGGCAGAAATATCCCTGTCGCGCCGATGAAACAGCCGAACGCCTGCCAGGCCGGGCCCCGGTCCTTCATGGCGACCCCGCCCATATAACTGGCAACCGAAAAAGTAGGTCCTGGGATCGCCCGCACCATCCCCGCGCCGGAATAGAACTCGTCTTTATCGATCCGGATGATATGCGGGTTGCGCTGGATCAGTTGCTGGGACTGCGGCCGCGCTACGAACTGTTCGTACATCATCGGCACCAACACATTTCCGCCTCCAAACACCAGACTGCCAAAGCGATACGTATTCTCAAAAAGGTTCAATGGCCTTCGGTTCGGCCAATTGTTCTTTCTCGCCAGTTCGCTGCTCGCCCCCGCCAGGATAAAGATGATCGCGAAGAGCCAGATATTCCCCCATTTGATCTTCCGCGGCAGGACGTCTTTCTGCGGGATCCGGCGATCGCTCAGGTTCGTCACGAAACCGCCCAGCACCAGCAGGGCCGGAAATATCCAGGGCGACTTAAAGAGCAAAAAGGTCGTGACCGCGGTGATGGCAAGGATCACGCGCGTGATCGTATTATGGATCGAGATCGCAAACGCCTTCTGCGCCGCGAAGGCCAGGAAGCCGATCGTCATGGGTGCGATATAGCGGAAGATCGCCGTATTGTCCGTGGGAAAGAAAGAGAAGAGGCCCATCAGCAGACAGGCCGGCAACGTCCAGATCAGCATGGTGATCACCGCGAGCACCACCCCGCCGCGTTTGTAGCCGATCAGGGTCAGCGTCTGCGTGGAGGAAGCACCGGGGAGCAACTGGCAAAAAGCGTTGTACTCCATCAACTCTTCCGCTGTCACATCGCGCCGCTTCTGAACAAAAGTCTTCAACATCATGGCGAAATGCCCCTGCGGACCCCCAAAGGCCGTGAGGCTATACAACAGTACTGCTTTAAGAAAGGCGATATGGCGGAATAATACTGTCAATCCCGCACAAATTATTGAATGTTGCGGTAATAGCCACTTTTTTCAATCTCTTCGAGAACCGTGTCGGGCAGGAGATATCTCACCGAATGACCGGTCCTGATCTTGTCGCGGATATCGGTGGAGGAAATCGGAAGGAGCGGCGCCTCCATGATCTGCACCTCCCTGGCTTGCGGGTAGACGGGAAGTTTTTCAGGTTCGGATCGTCGATAGACATAGATGGGAAAGTTGCGGAGCAGCCAGTCATAATTTTTCCATTTGGGCAAGTTCTGGAAACTGTCACTACCCAGTATGATCGCAAACTCCTCTTTCGGATACTTTTCCTGCAAATACGCCAGCGTATCCACCGTATAACTCGGCCGGGGCAGCCGGAATTCGATATCGGAGGCTTTTAGCCGGGACTCTCCCTCGACCGCCAACCTGACCAGGTGGAGACGCTGGTATTCGTTCAGGAGTGAGCCCTGGGGTTTGAGCGGATTTTGCGGAGAAACGATGAACCAGACCTGGTCGAGCCCGGCATGTTCAAGAATATAATTGGCAATCAGCAAATGGCCATGATGGATGGGGTTAAAGGACCCAAAGTACAGGCCGACCTTCATGGTGCCGCTTCCTCCATAAAAATGTTGTCAGCCTCGTCCAGCCTCAAGCTCAGGTTATAACCGGCCACCGTAATCGAGATCGGATCGCCCAGGGGGGCGATCTGCTCTACCCGCACCAATTCCCCCGGAACACACCCCATCTCCATCAGTTTCAAAAAGAGGTCGTTTTTTTCGAATGAATGGATTCTTGCAATGGTACCCGGTTGAAGTTCAGATAATCGCTTCATTTTCTTTTTCGTTAATACTACCTTTAGTAAAATTATGACAATCTCCCCTACTATCGGGTTTCATTTTGTGAAGAAAATCAGCCTTCGCAACCGGCGACTGATCAAGGATACGCTCAAGAAGCTGTTCCGGTCCGAAAAGTCCCCGTTGGCCGAGCTGCAGTATATCTTCGTATCGGACGAACGGCTACTTGAAATTAACCGGCGGTTTCTTGGGCATGACTACTATACCGACATCGTCACCTTTCCTCTATCCGAACCCGGCCAACCCATTGTGGGTGAGATCTATATAAGTGTGGACCGGGTGCGGGAAAATGCCGGGACGTTTAAAACGCCGGTACACAAGGAGTTACTTCGGGTGATGTTCCACGGCGCCCTGCATCTCTGTAGTCACGCAGATAAGACCAATCGGGAGCAAGAGAAGATGAGGCGCCTGGAAGACAAATACTTGCGACTCCACCACTTGCACCTTCGCGCGCATGTTTCACGTGAAACATAGCAGGAAATATTTCGCAAACCTAAATCGTTCCCCGTGGAACGTTTTTTGGCTCAAATTATTCCGCTATCTCGCTTTTTTAACCTGCTGCCAATCCGTAACCCTAGCAAGTTGTTATATATCTCTCACATTCGTTATATATATTCGCCACACTCCTTGCATCCACAAACACCCCTTTGCCTCCCTACAACTCCTTGGCTTCCCACAACCCTTATATCTCCAGTGTACCCTACCCCCCCCACATTCCTGGGATAATCTTCGTAAATCTTCCAAATCGCCCTAGCTTTGCAAAATGTTTCCGGAATATGATGTCATAGTGGTAGGTGCAGGACACGCCGGCTGTGAAGCGGCCGCGGCTGCCGCCAACCTGGGTTCAAAGGTGCTGCTGATCACCATGAACATGCAAACCATTGCCCAAATGAGCTGCAACCCGGCGATGGGGGGTATCGCCAAGGGCCAGATCGTCCGGGAAATAGATGCTATGGGTGGTTATTCCGGCCTGGTCAGCGACAAGAGCATGATCCAGTTTCGGATGTTGAACCGTTCTAAAGGACCAGCCATGTGGAGCCCTCGTACCCAAAACGACCGGATGCTCTTCGCCCAAACCTGGCGCGAGATGCTGGAACAGACACCTAATGTCGATTTTTACCAGGATATGGTCAACAGCCTCCTCGTGGACGACGACCGCGTAACCGGCGTCGTCACGGGTCTTGGCCATCGGATCGCTGCCAGGGTGGTCGTCGTCACCAGCGGCACCTTCCTGAACGGTGTGATCCATATCGGGGAAAAACGCTTTGGCGGCGGCCGTGTCGCGGAAAAAGCAGCAACCGGCATCACGGAGCAACTGATTAGCCTTGGCTTTGAAAGCGATCGCCTGAAAACCGGCACCCCACCCCGCATCGACGGCCGAAGCCTGGATTATTCTAAAATGGAAGAACAAAAGGGAGACCCTGGGATTGTCGGCTTTTCCTTTCTTCCGACGCCAAAACCCTTGCGGCAAAAGAGCTGCTGGATCACCTACACCAACCAAACCGTACATGATATCCTGAAAACGGGATTTGACCGCAGTCCCATGTATACCGGCCGGATTGAAGGCGTGGGCCCGCGCTACTGCCCCAGCATCGAAGACAAGATCAACCGGTTTGCCGAAAGGGAAAGACACCAATTGTTCATCGAGCCGGAAGGCTGGAACACCGTGGAGATCTATGTGAATGGATTTTCGACCTCCCTTCCCGAAGAAGTGCAATATGCTGCCTTGCGCCAGGTCCCGGGTTTCGAAAACGTTCGCATGTTCCGACCGGGGTACGCCATCGAATATGATTACTTCCCACCCACCCAACTCGGCCACTCGTTGGAAACAAAAAGCCTGCACAACCTCTTTTTTGCCGGCCAGATCAACGGCACGACGGGCTATGAGGAAGCGGCTTGTCAGGGAATGATGGCAGGGATCAACGCGCACCAAAAGATCAATCAACTCGATCCTGTCATCCTGAAAAGAAGTGAGGCCTATATCGGCGTGTTGATAGACGACCTGATCAGCAAGGGAACCGAGGAACCGTACCGGATGTTTACCTCCCGCGCGGAATTCAGGACCCTGCTTCGACAGGATAATGCCGACCTCCGCCTCACCGAACTCAGCTATAACATCGGATTGGCCAGTGAAGAACGCATGCAACGCGCGACCGCCAAACGGGAAGCAGTACAAGATATCATCTCCATCTTGCAACAGTTTTCCATCGCCCCCGAAGAATCGACGGACTATCTCCTCGAACATAGCAGTGCGCCGCTCACCCAAAAACAACGCGCTGCCCAGGTCCTGCTCCGTCCGAACCTCGGCCTCAACTCGATGGCCACGGCCATGCCGCGCCTGCAGCAAGCACTCGCGCCCTTCGATGCCGAAATGTGGGAGCAAGCCGAGATCCAACTCAAGTATGAGGTCTATATCGGAAAGGAAAAGGAATTGGTGGAAAAAATGGCCCAGCTCGAAGACCTGCTGATCCCGGACAACTTCAACTACGACCGGCTGGGGTCGCTCTCCAACGAGGCGCTGCAAAAGTTCAAGAAGATCCGCCCCAGGACGTTGGGACAGGCCAGCAGGATCAGCGGCGTCAATCCAAGCGACGTACAAATTCTCTTAGTTTACATGGGTAGATAATTGATTATCAATATCTTATTAATACAAAACGGGACCGCGTCGATCCCATCCCCCCTTTATAACCCATAACGCGCGCTGATCTCCAGCATCCGCTCGATCGGCTTTTTTGCCGCTACCATCAACTCCGGATCCATGACCAGTTCCGGTTGTTCATATTCCATGCACAGATACAGCTTCTCGAGCGTATTCAGCTTCATATGCGGGCAATCGTTACAGGCGCAGTTGCTGGTAGGCGGCGCGGGGATAAAGACCTTCTCCGGCGATGACAATTGCATCTGATGCAGGATTCCGGTCTCTGTAGCCACGATGTACTCCTTGCCTGGATCTTTCTTCGTAAAATTCAACAACCCCGTGGTAGACCCTATATAATCCGCCAGGCGAAGGATAGGTTCCTCGCATTCGGGGTGCGCGATCAGTTTGGCCTTAGGATGCCGCACTTTCAACCGCGTGATCTTTTCCAGGCTGAAGATCTCGTGCACCATACAGGCGCCGTCCCACAATACCATATCCCGCCCCGTCTTCTTGATCAGGTAAGCCCCCAGGTTCCGGTCGGGCGCGAAAATGATCTTTTGATCGCGCGGCACGCTCTCCACGATCTTTTCCGCGTTGGAGGACGTACAAATGATATCGCTCAAGGCCTTTACTTCCGCCGAACAATTGATATAAGAAATGAGGATATGATCGGGGTATTTGGCTTTAAAAGCGCGAAACAAATACCCGGGAGCGGAATCCGCCAGCGAACAACCCGCCTTCAGATCGGGAAGCACTACCTTTTTCCCCGGGTTGAGGATCTTCGCGGTTTCCGCCATGAAGTGTACACCGGCAAAGACGATCATCTCCGCAGGCGTCTTTGCGGCCTGTTGCGCCAGGCCCAGGCTATCTCCGATATAGTCCGCGACATCCTGGATATCGGCCTCCTGGTAATAATGTGCGAGCACTACCGCACTTTTTTCCCGCTTTAGCCGTTCTATTTCGAAAAACAGATCCAACTCCGGCGAAACCGGCATATCCAGAAAACCTTTCTCCGCAATTTGCATGTTCATATCTGCCATAGTATTTAATAATATTCCAATTATTTTTATAAAAGACTATTACTACTAGTCGCGTGAATTCGTGGAAAAGAATATTGCGGGACCCTTTGATTATTCAAAAACCCTTGGTTATTCACGCTCATCCACAAATAACTAACAATCGGAATGCCTGTTTGGATTGGCCTTGTAGTGGCTTTTCCACACCGGTGGAGGGGAAAAGCATCCGGATAACTTCCCGCCTTGCCTCTTGTCAACTCGTGTGGAATAATCCTGCGGTTGTCCACGACCCCCGGGCGGCAATCCGGTCCGCGCTCATTTATACTCCAACTATACCCAGGTGAAGAGGGTCCAAAACTGCCGTTTTTCCACGGCCAAACGTCGTTTTCCACAATTTGTTCATAAGCGTTTTTTGCCCTATTTTCGCCCTCCTAAATCTGGACGGGGGACCAAAGGGGTCTAGTCGAAATTACAACGGAGAATCAACATTATGTCAATTATTCAGCAACTTCGGGAAAGAGCGGGCTGGTTACTCGGAGGATTGATCGCGCTCAGTCTCATCGGATTTCTATTGATGGATGCCAGGAGCAGCCGCTTTTTTGGCGGCGGCGGGCGGGGCACGGTGATCGGGGTGGTGGACGGCCACGATATCGAGGTCGACGAGTACAACACCCAGGTGACCAGTTTTGAAGACGGATATAAGCAAAGGAGCCAGGCGCAAACCGTCGATGACCAGACCCGGCAGCAAATCCGGGATATGGTCTGGAACCAGGATATCATGGAGCAACTGCTGTCAAAGAAATGCGCGGCGCTCGGAATGACCGTCAGCGACAAGGAGCTCAATGATATGCTCGCTGGCGACGATCCTGTTTCCGAGATCCGCCAGGCGTTTACCGACCGCAAAACCGGCGTTTTCAATTCGCAGGCCGCGGCCGAGCAGATCAACCAGATCCGGACGATCTACCGCGCAGGTCCCAGGAGAAACGCCAATGCCGACAACCGCCAATATGAGATGGCCAGGTCCTTCTTTGAAGTATCGGTACCTCAGTGGATCAAACAGCGGCTGGAGCAAAAATTCGTGACCCTCCTCACCAACAGCGCCTACGTCCCGAAATGGATGGCCGAAAAGGAATTGGCGGACAACAGCCAGATTTCTGCCTTCTCTTACGTCAACACACCATATTATACGATATCGGACAGCGCGGCGAAGGTCAGCGATGCGGAGATCAACGACTATGTCAACCAGCATCCTTCCCAGTTCCGCCAGGAGGACAGCCGCAGCATCGCCTATGTTTCGTTTGACGCCAGCCCCACGGCCAGGGACAGCGACCGGGTTCGCAAGTCGCTCGCCGACCTCTCGAAGGAATTTGCGACGACAAAGGATCCGGGTGAATTTCTGGCCCGCGTTGGCACCGAGCTTCCGTATGCGGATACGACGATCGCCAAATCGATGTTGCACGTTCCCGCCAAAGATTCGATCGTCAACCTGAAAAAGGGCGAACTGTACGGTCCCTATCTCGACGGCGGCAATTATACGATCGCCAGGCTGATCGATGAGCACCAGGTGCCGGACTCGGTCGAAGCGCGCCATATTCTCGTCGCCACCAACGACCCGCAGACGGGTCAGGCCATCATGGATGACAGCACCGCGTTGAAAAAGATCGACAGCATCCGCGACCTCATCCAGAAGGGCGGACAAAAGTTTGACAGCGTTGCCGCGCATTTGTCGGACGACGCCGGTTCGAAAGTGAAAGGGGGAAAGCTCGGGTGGTTTGGTCCCAACCAGATGGTAAAGGAATTCCAGGACTTCGCTTTTGGTCACAAAGTGGGCGATAAAGGAATCGTAAAAAGCCAGTTTGGCTATCACTATATTGAGATCACCGGCCAAAAGAATTTCGAGCCGGGCTATAAGGTCGCCTACCTGAGCCGAAAGATCGACGCGAGCCAGGAAACGGATCAGGCCGCCAGCGGTCTCGCCAGCCAGTTCGCGGGGGAAAGTCGCGATGCCCAGGCTTTCGAAGCCAATCTCAAAAAGGATCACCTCACCCGGCTCGTCGCCTCGGACATCGATCCGTCGGCGATCATTATCCCCGGTGTTGGCGCCAACCGGCAGCTCGTGCAATGGATGTACGAAGCCGATCTTGGCGCGGTCTCCGATCCCTTCCCGGTCGGCGATAAATACATCGTGGCCCTGCTGGTGGAGATCAATAAAGCCGGACTGATGTCCGCTTCGAAGGCGCGCCCGACCGTCGAGCCGATCCTGCGCAACCGGAAGAAAGCCGAATTGATCACCAAAAATCTTGGCAACCCCGCCACGCTCGACGCGGCGGCCGCCGCCAGCAAGCAACCGCTGATGCACGCCGATTCCGTCAGCTTCACCACCAGCGAGATCCCGCGCGGCGGCAGGGAACCCAAAGTGGTCGGCGCGTCGTTTGACAAGGGCCTCAACGGTAAGGCCATCTCCCCGGCCATTGCGGGGAACGCCGGCGTATACTTTATCCGCGTGGAGAAATTGAGCGCCCAGTCCAATCCCAACGCGGATATCAACCAGCAAAAGTTCACCATGGAGCAGCAGCAACGCCAGATCGCACAGAACCTCGTTCTGCAGCAGATCCGAAGGTTTGCAACCGTGAAGGACTACCGCGGCAAATTCTTTTAGGCGTCTTTTCGGAGACCAGCCGCCTTCCGGTCGCCAACCTCCTCCGGCCGCTGCTGTTCCGATACCATCCTCTTGTTGCCCCCGTCCATGCGGGGGCTATTTTTTATCGTACTTTTGCCCTATGAGCGACGAGATCGTCAACCGGGTGGCGCAAAGCGGGCTTCATACCCTGGACCTCGAGGAATACTATCCGCGGGAAGAAATTGTCGTCCTGGACCTCCGCCCCTTTCTCTTCCGGGAGATGATCCTGAAAGAAAAGGAGTTCCGGGCCGCCCTCCAGGAAATAGACTGGAGCAAATACACCGGGAAGATCCTCGCGGTTACCTGCACCGCGGATGCCATCATTCCGGCCTGGGCCTATATGCTGGTGGCCGCACAGGCGGCGGGCTTTGCGCGCAACATCGTATTGGGCGACCGCCAGGCCGCATGGCAACAGACATTCCTGGCCAACCTGCAAAAGATCGACACCGAAGCGCTGGCCGGCCAGCGCGTCATCGTCAAAGGCTGCGGCGACCTTTCCGTCGGTCCGTTCGCCTATCTTGAGATCACCCGGCTGCTCCAACCGAAGGTGAAGAGCATCATGTACGGCGAGGCCTGCAGCAATGTCCCGGTCTACAAGAAGAAATGATGTGAATCGCGACGCGTCGCGGCAGCTGCGGCAGGCTGCCTTTGCCCGGCCCGCTCCACCCCGTGCGTAACCCCCCGCCGCCCTAATGCGCATGTCCCCCCATCACGACCGAGCCGACGGTAAAATAAATGATCAGCCCCGTTACGTCGACCAGCGTGGCGACAAATGGCGCCGAAGAGGCGGCCGGATCCGCGCCGAGCCGCTTCAGCACCAGCGGCAGCATACTCCCCGCGAGGGTCCCCCACATGACGACCCCGACCAGCGCGAAGAAGACGACCAGGCCGACCTTGACCCAATCATGGCCATAGCTGAAAATGTGGAATTCCTGCCAGGCGGCGATGCGCAGGAAGCCGACGAGACCGAGGATGAACCCGAGTGTCAGACCGGACAAGATCTCCTTCCGCATGACCCGCCACCAGTCCCTGAACCCGATTTCTCCGACGGCCATCGCGCGGATAATGATCGACGAGGCCTGGCTGCCCGAGTTACCGCCGCTGGAGATGATGAGCGGGATAAACAGCGACAGCACGAGCCATTTGTCGAGCTCACCCTGCACGCCCTGCATGACCGTCGCCGTGAGCATCTCGCCAATGAATAAAATCGTCAGCCACCCGGCGCGCTTGCGGATCAGCCGGGTAAAGCTGATGGTGGTATAGGGTTCGTCCAGCGCTTCGGAACCCCCGATCTTCTGGATCTCGCGCGTTCCCTCTTCTTCCGCCAGCCGCAGCACGTCGTCGAGCGTGACGATGCCCAGCATCACACCCTGTTCGTCGGTGACGGGCAGCGCATAGCGGCTGTTGTTCCGAAAGATCTTGATGACGTCCTTTTGCGAATCGTGGACATTGAGGGCCAGGAACTGGTAGTCCATGATCTGCGCGACCGGCGTGCCCGGATCGACCACCAGGAAATCCTTGATGTTGATATCGTCGATCAGCACCCCTTTCTCATCCACCACGAAAAGCCAGTTGAGCGTCTCCGTCGCCTGGCCCAACTGGCGGATCTGCGCCAGGACATCCGAGCAGGTTTCCGTCCTTTTAATGATCATGTAATCCGGCGTCATCAGCCGGCCGACCGATCCTTCTTCGTAACCCAGGAGCTCCAGGGTTTCCGCGCGGCGCTCGGGCGTCAGCACTTTCAGGAGCTCCTTCACATGACTGCCGGACAGCTCTTCGAGAAAGGCCGTCCGGTCATCCGGCTGCAGGGCATTCAGCAACTCCGCCGCCTTCTCTTCGGGCAGGGCCTTCATGATCTCTTCCTGCGTGTCGTTCTCCACGAACTTGAAGGCCTTGGCCGCGTGCTTCGCGTCGAGGTTCTGGAACAGTTTTACGGCCGACTTGGTGTGCCGGTTGGCAAACTCCGCGATATCCCGGGGGGTTAGCTTGTTCAGCTTGACAAAATCGGTGATCTTGTTGTGCTGGAGGAGGTTCTTGATATCGTTAAAATTGAGCATAGGTCAAAAATAAGTCACGGCCCCCTTTCCGCGGAAACCCGCTGTAGTTATTTTAATGTTATACGGGCGGGGGTGTGAGGAGCGCTCAGGGCGACAACAGGCCGTCGGTCTTGTGCAGGATGATATGGGAGCCGGAGATGGAATTGCCACTTAGCCAATTGACCGGTACGGCATTGCCGCTGGCTGAAAACTGCAACTGGCTGTTCAGCAGTCCGACGGTCACCGGGTTGCCCAACAGATCGGTCACGGGTCCGGGCACCGGGAAGCTGTTCGTCAGGTAGGCACCCTTCAGGATCTGGCCTTCCACCAGCGCCCTCAGGCTGTCGATGTTCGCCGAATCGATGGCGCCGACGCTGTCATAGCCTGCCCGTATAAAGGCGGAGTCGACAGGGGCCAGGATCGTATAGCTGCCGGTCAGGAGCGCTGAATCATAAAGGTTCGTCACGGCCATCGCGGCGGCAAAAAAGCTAAGGGTGCTGTCAGACTGCAGTAAGGCCGGCAGGGAATCCGCGGCGGCCGGCACGAGCGATCCGAGATAATAGACCGACGCCTTGCCGACCGTTACAGCGGCTGATGAAGCGGTGGCGGTCCCGTTCAGGAGCAGCAACCCCGACGCCGAGTCTTTTTCGATATATAGTGACGCGCCCAGCAGCGTTGGAAAGGCCGTATAGACGCCGGCGGCAGGAGCGATCGCCGGGGCTTCCACATAATTGTACCGCAGCATTTCATCCAGCACGAAGGCGCTCGTCGAATCGATGTTCAGGCTGCTGTACCCCGCCTCCCGCAACACGGCATTGGTGGGGATAAGCAGGCTGAATGTGCTGTCCGCCAGCAACCCGACGTCATTGGCGTCGATGAGCATCTGGTGAAAAAGCGTGAGCGTGGTGTCCGAATTGACAAGCGCCTGTAGCGGCGTGATTTGAACGGGTTTTGGGGGCGGCGACTTCTTGCACGAAGAAAGGCCGGCGAACAGAAGCCCCGAAAGCGCGGGCACCCATATGAAAACCCGGTATTTCATGATTACAGTTTCTCGTAAAGCGCCCGAAGCCGGTCGCGGGTCATCACCTTCTCCCAATCCTTCCCGAGCGCGTTTTCCCACAACGGCTTCATGACAAGAGAAACGTCAATCATGGCGTTGAATTGTTCCTCCGACAGCCCTTTTGTGATGTGTTGGGGGATGTCGATGTTATTCTTTTCCACCATTTTCTTAAATTCGGCGACGCCGGCGGGGTAGAACTCCTCTAGCTTGTCGAAGACGATGCAATTGCCGACCCCGTGTTTGGTCCCCAACAAATAGGAAAGCCCGTAACTCACCGCGTGTGCCACTCCCACCTGTGAATAGGCAATGCTCATGCCGCCTGCATAGGAGGCCATCATCAGTTTCTCATCGCTGTCTTCATCCCACACCTGCTTTTTCACAAACACTTCCTGGCAGAGCTGCAACGCCTTTTCCCCGTATGATTTGCTGAACTCGTTCAGATAGGTTCCCGTGAGGCTTTCGATACAGTGGATATAGCAGTCCATACCAGTGTAGAAGCGCTGATTGACCGGGGCGTTTGCCGTGAGCTCCGGGTCCAGCACGATCTGGTCGAATGGCGTATAATCCGAATTCATGCCCAGCTTTTTACTGGGTCCGGTCAGCACCGTCGTCCTCGACACCTCCGCCCCCGTCCCGCTGAGGGTGGGGATACCGGCCTTGTAGACGCCCGGTTGTTTGACGAGGTCCCAGCCCTGGTAATCGGCCGACGAACCCGGGTTGGTCATCATCAGCGACACCGCCTTGGCCAGGTCCATCGCCGACCCGCCGCCGATCCCGATCACGCCGCTCACGGTGCCGAATTCCTGTTTCAACCCGCCCGCCAGCTTGTCCACATAGCTGGTCTTGGGCTCATGCGTCACATCCACAAAGATGATCTTGTCCTTTCCCCGGAGCGGGATCCGCTTCGCCAGCGGCCGGTTTTCAAAGAAATGATCGAGCAGAAAAACCATCGGCGCCTCCCCCTTCCGCCGGGGCGAAAGGATCTCATCCAGCTGATTGAAACTGCCGCGCCCATAGACGACATAGCCTACCATCTTAAAGTTCCGGAACGCCATAACGAATTGATTTGAACGGCAAAATTACGGGAAAATTCGCCTTGCCCAACCGATCGCGCCGCCGTCCCGCCGCCACTTCCTCCCGCCGTCCCGCCGTCTGCCGCCGCGCGCTTACGCGTCCGCCACCAATGCGGCGGCGCCGAATACCCCCGCACTGTCGCCGAGCAGCGGTTTGAGCAGCGGCACCTCGACCCGGTTGTTGAAGATCGACCGGCCGATCTGCTCCAGCCCCGAAGTATAGAGCGCATCGATATTGCCCACGCCGCCGCCCACGACGATCACGTCCGGGTCGAGCAGGTTGGTCACGACCGAAACGGCCTTTCCGAAAAAATGACAAAGCCGGTCTATGGTCGCGCTGGCCGCGGCGTCCGACCCCTCCGCGGCGCGGGTGACGATTTCCCTTAGCGCCAGCCGCTGCCCGGTGAGCCCGGCATAATACCGTTCCGTCGCCGGCCCCGAGATGACCGTTTCCACACAACCCGATCTCCCGCAGTAACAGGGGCCACCCGACTCGTCGAGAAAATTGTGCCCCCACTCCCCCGCGATCCCATGACGTCCTGCCCAGATCCTGCCATCGATGACGATGCCGCCCCCGACGCCCGTACCCATAATGATCCCAAACACCATCCTGGACACGGGCACCTCCCGGTTGACCACACCCCAATGCGTTTCGGCGAGCGCAAAACAATTAGCATCATTGGCGAGCTCGACGCGGATGCCCAGCCGGGCCACCAGGTCGTCGCGCAACGGCCTTCCGTTCAAAACGACGGTATTGCAGTTCTTCATCGTGTGGAGCGTGGGATCGAGGATGCCGGGTGTTCCGATTCCGATGGCGTGTGGCGTCAACCCCGACTGGCGTTCCATTTCTGCCACGAGCCTGGCCAACTGGCCGACCAGGTGATCGTATCCTTTTGCGGCTTCGGTGTCGATCCGGGTTCGGACGATAGGACGAGGTTCATGCAGGGAAGGCAGGATGGCGCCTTCGATCTTGGTTCCTCCGAGATCGATTCCCCATAAAGGTTGGTTCATGATCGAATGTAATGATTCCCGCGTTTAGCAAATCCGCGGCGCGGAAATTTTAATGCGGCTAGGCTCTCGCGTGGTCGGCCGCGCGCTTCACAAAGGTCCGCGCGCTCACCCCGCCCGCTCACAAAAGCCCGGCCGCCCGGCTGAGGTCTTCCGGCGTATCGATCTCCACGCCCATATAACTGGTCACGGCCATCCGGATCGGGACGCCGTTTTCCAGGTACCGCAGGCATTCGATCTTCTCGACCGCCTCCAGCGGACTCACCGGCCAGGACGTAAATTGCAGCAGCATCTCCCTCCGGAATGCGTAGACGCCGATATGTTCATAATAGCAGGCCTTCGCCGCGGGATCCCGCGGATAGGGAATGACGCTGCGGCTGAAAAAAAGTGCGTTGTTGTGCTTGTCCAGCGCCACCTTGACATAATTGGGATCCTCGATGAACCGTCGCTCTTTCAGCACCTGCACCAGCGAGGCAACCTGCACCTGCGGGCCGTCATCGCCCCAGAACAGGGACAACAGCTTCTCGAGCGGTTCCCTGCGAACGAAGGGCTCGTCACCCTGGACATTGACGATCACCTCCGCGTCGGTACCGGCCGCCGCTTCCGCGATCCGGTCGGTGCCGCTTTCGTGCGCGCGCCGGCTCATGACGGCGGCGCCTCCATGACGGGTAATCTCGTCATAGATCAGCTCGCTGTCCGTCACGACGACGACATCGTGGAACAGTCCGGTGGCTACCGTGTTGTCATAGGTGTGGCGGATAACGGTTTTGGTACCCAACACCTGCATGAGCTTGGCGGGGAATCTCGTCGCCGCATAGCGCGCGGGTATCATAGCAATGATCTTCGTCATGATGCGTCGTCTGAGTCTTGTGGTTCGTCGTTTGGTTCGAGGATGGCCAGCGCCCGCTCCACCTGCGGCTCCGCCACCATGAGTTTTATTCCGCCGAGCGCGGGGCTCAGCAAGGGGTCGATGGTGATCGTGTATTCGTCCTGCAAATGACAATTGATGCCGGAGTCCTGCAGCCTCGCCAGGACAATATGCGCGGAAAGATAATTATCGTAGGCTCGTATCTGTACAAAACGGATCATAATGGCAGCCGGGGTTACTGCCTAGCTGTTCAGCATCAACGGCATAACCAGCATCAGCACTTCTTCGTTCTCGTCCTGGTCGGTGGGTTTGATGATACCGGCCTTGGTCGGTGTGGACAGCTCCATGCGGACCTCGTCCGAGTCGGCAGAAGCGAGCATTTCTATCAGAAAACGGGCATTGAATGCGATCGCCAGGTCTTCGCCATCATACTGGCACTTCATTCTTTCGTTGCCTTCAAAAGAAAAGTCCACGTCCTGGGCGGTCAACTGGAGCTCGCTTCCATGGATATTCAGCACGACCTGGTTGGTGCTCTTGTTGCTGAAGATGCTGACCCGGCGAAGCGCACCCTGGAAATCGTTGCGGCCGACCGTCAGCTTGTAAGGGTTGTCGGCGGGGATCACCACCTTATAGTCGGGGAAACGTGCGTCGATCAGACGACAGCTCATCTGCGTCGTTCCGTGCGTCACGAAAAGATGATTGCTGTTGTAGCTGATCGTGATCTCGTCCTCGTTGGCCGGCAGCGCCGATTTCAGCAGGTTCAGCGGCTTTTTGGGGACGATCAGCGAATCGCTTTTGGGACAGGAGACATCCTTGCGTTTATACCGGACGAGCCGGTGGGCATCCGTCGCCACGAACTGCAGCCCCTTTTTATCCATTTCGAAAAACACGCCCGTCATCGCCGGCCGCAGATCGTCGTTGCTGACCGCAAATAAGGTTTTGTTGATCGCGGTCACCAGCGCCAGCGACGTCGTGGTGAAGGAGGTCGTTTCATCGGAGGTGGGTTCCTTGGGGAAATTGTCGGGATTTTCACCCATCACCTTGTATTTGCCGTTGTCGCTCGTCAGTTCGACTGCGAAATGTTTGTCAATATTAAAGGTCAGCGGCTGGTCGGGGATGTTCTTGAGCGAGTCCATCAGGATCTTTGCCGGGATGCAAACTTTACCACTGTCCTTTGCTTCCACTTCCAGGTGGACCTTCATCACCGTTTCGAGATCGGTGGCGACGACCGTGAGCTTATTTTTTTCCACCTCGAACAGGAAATCTTCCAGGATCGGGAGCACCGTATTCGCGTTGATCACCCCGCTAATCTGCTGCAGTTGTTTCAATAATGCCGAGGAGGAAACAATGAACTTCATGGAGTATGTCTTTGGTGGCGAAACTACTGATTTTTGCGTAATGGCCAAGATTACTTGTAATTTTGCGCTTATCAATTGTTTATGATCAAACGCGCCTCCCTGTCGCCGGAACAGGCCTTGCAGAAACTCCGTCATTATTGCGGCTACCAGGAACGATGCCACCAGGAGGTGAGGGAAAAATTGTACGCGTTTGGCCTGCACCGGAACGCGGTGGAGGACGCCGTGGCCACCCTCATCCAGGAGGACATGTTGAACGAAGAACGGTTTGCCATCCAGTTCGCGGGCGGACATTTCCGGCTGCGGCAGTGGGGGAGGATCAAGATCCGTTACGAGCTCCGCCTGCGAAAGATCAGCGACTATTGCATCGACAAGGCGCTCGCCGCGCTCGATGAAGAAGCCTATCATCAAACCCTCGCCGCATTGGCCGCTAAAAAATGGGAAAGCCTGGGCGGCTCCGGCCACCCCGCGCGCCCCACCAACGCCACCAGCTTCACCGGCCGCACCAATGCCACCAACGCCACCAGCCCCACCAACACCACCGACGACGCCAGCCCCGCCATGCGCCGCCACAAGACCCAGGAGTACCTCCTGCAAAAAGGCTACGAGCCCGACCTGATCGCCGCCGCGATCAAAGACCTTCTCGCTACCGCTGGCAGCCCGCCCCCGGCAGCCGGCTAAAAAACCTTATTTTGCACTCATGTCCAAGCTCACCGTCACGACCATCCAGGCCGATCTCTACTGGGAAGACAAGACCGCCAATCTCCGGCGGCTGGAAGAAAAGATCGACGGGATCAGTGAGCCGACGGAGCTGGTCATCCTTCCCGAAATGTTCAGCACCGGCTTCAGCATGCAGCCGCGGGACCTCGCCGAGCCGATGGATGGACCCACCGTGTCGTGGATGCGCGACATCGCCGCACGCAAGGGCATCATCCTGACGGGCAGCCTGATCATCCGGGAAGAAGGGCAGTATTACAACCGGCTCATCTGGATGCTTCCCAACGGGCAGGCCGGTCATTACGACAAACGGCACCGCTTTGCGTATGCGGGTGAGCACGAGCGGTACACCGCAGGCAACAAGCGGCTCGTGGCCTCCGTCAAAGGCTGGCGGATACTGTTGCTCATCTGCTACGACCTTCGTTTCCCGGTCTGGAGCCGCCAGCAACCCGCTGACGGCGGCGCGCTGGAATACGACCTGGTGATATACGTGGCCAACTGGCCGGAGCGTCGCTCCCATGCCTGGAAGACGCTCCTGCAGGCCCGGGCGATAGAAAATGAGGCGTTCGTGATCGGGGTCAACCGGGTGGGAGACGACGGCCACAAGATCCGGCACGCGGGCGATTCGATGATCGTCGACCCGCTCGGCGCGATCCTTTATCAAGGGGAAGAAAAGGAGGAAGTCTTTACGATGACGCTGGAAAAGGAAACGCTCGGGTCGATCCGGGAGCGGTTTCCCTTTTGGCGGGACGCAGACCATTTTTATATAGAACCCTAAAAAGAGCAGCTCTATGTCTATCGCACTCATCGCCCGCGAGGTCTTCACCGGCCAGGAGATCCTGACCGGGACGGCCGTCCTGATCCGGGATGGCAAGGTCGCCGGTCTGGTACCTGCAGCCGACGTGCCCGCCGGATACCGCGTCCGCGAGCTTCCCGGCTATATGCTGGCGCCCGCCTTTATCGACCTGCAGATTTACGGAGGCAACGGTCTGATGTTCTCGTCGGAGCTCTCGACGGCGGCGCTCGAGGCAACCTATGAGTACTGCCTCCAGGGCGGCTGCACGCGGTTCATGATCACGATGGCGACCAATTCGATCGACAAATTCATCCGCGGACTCGAAGTCGCACGCGAATACCGCACCAACGGCGGGAAAGGATTGCTTGGCGTACACCTCGAGGGGCCCTATATCAACCCGGCCAAAAAGGGCGCCCACCTCGAGAAATTCATCAAGACGCCGACCATCGCGGAGATCGACCTGTTGCTGCAGAAGGGAAAGGATATTTTTAAGATGATGACCTTGGCTCCGGAACGTTGTGACCGCGCCTGCATCGAACGGCTCCAGCGCAACGGCATCATCGTTTCGGCCGGCCACAGCAATGCCACCTACGAGGAGGCGATCGACGGCTTCTACCAGGGCATCCCCGCAGCCACCCACCTGTTCAACGCCATGTCCCCGCTTCAGGGCCGGCAACCGGGTATGCTCGGCGCCATCTATGACCACAATGAGGTCCGCAGCAGCATCGTCTGCGACGGCGTGCATGTCGATTTCGCCGCGGTCCGCATCAGCAAGAAGATCATGCAGGACCGGCTCTTCTTTATTACGGATGCCGTAACCGAAGTTCAGTACGGCGAATATATCCATATCTTCAAGGGGGACCGGTACACCCTGCCCGACGGCACGCTTTCCGGCTCCTCGCTGACCATGCTCCGTTGCGTGACCAATGCAGTGGAAAAGGCCGGCATCCCGCTGCCCGAAGCGCTCCGGATGGCCTCGCTGTATCCCGCGAGGGTCCTCGGCCAGCAGGACACGCTGGGGTGCATCAGCCCCGGCGCCTGCGCGGACCTGGTGCTGCTCGACGACCAATTGAACATCCTGGAAGTGATCGTGGCCGGCGACGAATAAACATAAAAAACTAGTGGTATCCATGTAACCGTCCTTTTGGTTCCCCTTATTCCGCGGAAAAAGGCCCTCAACTATTTCCGGCTCGGCCCAGCGGGTATTAATATAGCGGTACTCTTATGGAAAACAATATCTTCTCGAAGAACTACCCCCTCAACATCCTGATTGCCGAACACCATCACGATGCCCGGTCCTCCGCAAAGGACCTCCTGCTCCGGCTCGGCTACCAGCCCGTAGTGGTGACGACCAGCCAGGAAATGCTGAAGCTGACCCGTAAAAAAAGGTTTGATGTCGTATTGATGGACGTCCAGATGCCCGAAATGGACGGCGTGCTGGCTTCCCGGACCGGCGAGACCGGTACGCGGAAACCGATCTTTATTGCGATGACCATCAGCGACCCGGATGGGATCGGCGAGATCTATCTCCGGCCCGGTATGGACCATTCCATCGCCAAACCGGTGGACCCGGACGAGCTGACGCTCCAGCTGAAGGCTTGCTCGGTGCTCGCGGGAACCCGCCGCATCCGCACCGGGGAATAGACTGCCCTCATGGCCGCCCCGCGCTATCCGCTGATTTGAGGCGGATCAGCTCCCGCGCCTTCGCTGTCTTGAAATCTTCGCCCTTGCTCAGCGCCTCGAGGCTCGGCAGCGCCGGCACATCGGGCATCACCCCCCTTCCGTTCTTTACGCGTTGCCGGTCGATGACCAGCCGGTACCGCGGCAGGCGAAAGCGAATATGCGTCTCCGGTAGCGTCACGTCCGGGATCATCCAGGCGGTGTTGCCGTAGTATCCCCCGCCCGTCTCTTCGCCGACCAGCGTGATGTTGGACTGGCCTTTCAGCGCGCCAGCAAAAAGACAGGTCGCGGAAAACGAATACCCCCCGGTAAGAATGTACACGGAGCCGTTAAAATGATCCTCCTTTTCGGGTGTGTAGTAATGCCGTTCGAAATAGCCAAAATGATATAGCCCGTCGTCGTGCCGCCTGCTCGTGAAATAACCAAGCAGGTCGTATATGAGCCCGTGCTGGATATAGCGGTCGTAGCGGCTGTGCCGTCTGACTGAATACAGCGAATCACCGATCTTGAACTTCCTGTCCGTCAAATACCGGGTCAGCATCGTCGAGATGCCGGCATCCCCGCCGCCGTTCGTCCGTACATCGATCACGAGGTTCCTGACCTTTTTTTCCTTCAGGGTGCGGAACGTATGCCGGAAGAAAGATTTGAGGTGATACCCGCGCTCAAAGGTGTTAAGGGTCAGGAAGGCGGTTTGGGAGGCGCTGTCCAGTTGGAGGCTGCGCAGGAAGATCAGTTCCCTCGCCTTCCGCCGGCGTCGGCCGTGCGGCCGTGTGCGACCCGGCGTACCCGGCCGCTTCTGAGCGGTCCCGGGCATCAACTCGTGCCCGAGGCTCCGGCGCACCGTGTCCTTGCTGGGATCATAGATCGGGATCCTGGTCTCGCGTTCCACGCCGGCCGTGTCGCGGTACCGGATCCGGTAAGAGGAATCGAGGCCGAACAGGTCCTTGTACCAGGAAGAGAAGTGCAGCCCGGAACTGAGGTACTGATATTTCCCTGTGAGGTTGTATCCGTCGGTGACGATATACCGGAACATGGTATCGGTGAGCTGGCGCGCCGACCGGCCGTCGATGCTGTAGATCAACGTGCCCCTTTTCAGGATGGAGTCGCCGCGGTTCAGGTTGCCGATCACCGCCATGGTGTCGGACCAGAATTTCAGGATAAGCGGAAATTGCCGGAGCCTGGCCGTATCCAGATAGGCGGCATAGGACTTCGACGTGCCCACCGATGTATGCCCGCACCGCACCTTGGCGATCACGAAACTCAATACTTTTCTGAACTCGGGCTCCGTCATGGAATCTTTCAATTCGGCATATCCCCGGTCGAAATAATAGTTCATGGTATCCCGCGGGGTGTACCAGTACAGGCTGGGATGCCAGGCCTCCAGGGTACCGCGGAAAACCTGGTAATCCTTTTGCAGCTCGGCGGGCGAATACTTGTGATCGGGCCGGAAATCTTTCCGCGAGGCCCCGCAGGAACAGAGGATAAGCGTCGTGACGTAGTAGGTGAGTGAAAGAACTTTCTTCATGCACTGCTATTTGGAGGAAAAGGCGTTCCAGCCCTGCGCCGTGATATCGAAACTGTTGCCTCCCTTGGTCATGATCTTCCGCCCTTCTTCCGGTTCCGTCATATACCCGATGACGGCGATCTGCTCGTTGAGGACCAGCTTGTCATAGTCCTCCTGCGCGATCGTGAAGAGCAGTTCGTAGTCTTCGCCGCCGCTGAGCGCGCAGGCCGTCGGATCGATCTCAAACTTAAAAGCGGCCATCCGCGTCGCTTCCGCTATCGGGATCTTTTCCTCATAGAGGACACAGCCCAGGTTGCTTTGCCGGCAGATATGAAGGATCTCGGAGCTCAGCCCGTCGCTGATATCCATCATCGCCGTCGGGAGGACGCCGGATTGTTGAAAGAACTCGATGGTGTCCTTTCTGGCCTCCGGTTTCAGCAGTCTGCCGATCACGTATTTTTCGTTCTCGAGGTCGGCCTTTACCTGGGGGTTCTCCAAAAAGATCTTCTTTTCGCGCTCGAGCAGGATCAGGCCGAGATAGGCGGCGCCGAGATCGCCCGTGCAGCAGAGGAGATCTCCCTTTTTGGCGGTGCTCCGCCGGACGAACTTGTCCGGCGCGACCTCCCCGATCGCCGTCGCCGAAATGATAAAGCCCTTTCGCGAAGAAACGGTGTCCCCGCCGGCCAGGTCGACCCCGTATGCCTCACAGGCCGCATACACGCCTTCGTAGAATTCGTCTATCGCTTCCACGCTGAACCGGTTGCTGATCCCGACGGCCAGGACGAGCTGGGTCGGCGTGGCATTCATGGCGTAGATATCGCTCAGGTTCACGATCACCGACTTGTAACCCAGGTGCCGGAGCGGAGTGTATACGAGGTCGAAATGCACGTCCTCGACGAGCATGTCCGTGCTGATGACGGTCTGGCGCCCGAAATGGTCGATCACCGCGGCGTCATCCCCGACACCCACGAGGGTGGAGGCATTCCTGATCTCGATATGGGCGGTCAGGCGGTCGATCAATCCAAATTCCCCCAGCGATGATATTTCGGTTCTGGTCTCGCTCATAATGGTAATTGTTGCGGTGTTATGGATCACCACCCCGGGTGCCGGTCATTCACGACCTGCACCAGTTCGTCGTGGATCCTGCCGTTGGTGGCGACGATATGCGGTTGGTACGGCGAATAAGGTCCTCCCGTAAAGTCGGAGACCCGTCCTCCCGCTTCCTCCACGATCAGGTACCCGGCCGCGCTGTCCCACGCGTTCAGCTTATGTTCATAAAAGCCATCAAACCTTCCTGCCGCAACCCAGCACAGGTCCATCGCCGCGGACCCCAGCCGTCTGACGGGCACCCCTGCCCGGATCAGCCGCGCGAATACTTCGAGCGGTCCGTTGGGCCGGTCCAGGTAGGTATAGGGAAACCCCGTCACGAGGCAGGCTTTTGCGACGGAAGTCTCCTCGCTGACCGTGATCCGCTTGTCATTCAGGGTCGCGCCATAGCCGCGCTGCGCAAAAAAGAACTCCTTGAGGAAGGGGTTATATACCGCGCCCATGATCACCTCTCCCCGCTGCTCGATGCCGATCGACACGCAACAGATCGGCAGCCCGTGAGCGAAATTGACGGTCCCGTCGATCGGATCGATGATCCATTTGTATTCGGAGCCGGTCACCACCTCCCCCGTTTCCTCGCTCAACAGGAAATGATCGGGAAAATCGTGCCGAATGACCTCGAAAATCGCTTTTTCCGATGCATGGTCGGCTTCGGTGACCAGGTTGTTGACCCCTTCTTTATTGGAAATGACGAATTCTCCCTCGAAATAATGTTGCATGACGGCCGCCCCCGCCTCGGCCGCCCTGATAAGTGTCGATTTTAGCATGGCGCAAAGATAGGCAGCCCCGCGGATATCAATTTTTAGCACTTGACGAAAAAAAGTCGTAATTCGCAACTCAACACGCAGCATGACCCTCTCCGTCATCATCGTCCATTACCGCGTACCGTATTTTCTCGAGCTTTGCCTCCTGTCGGTAGAAAAAGCCCTGCAGGGGTTGGATGCGGAGATCCTGGTCGTGGACAACGACTCGGGCGACGGGACGCCGGAACTTCTCGCACCGCGGTTCCCGCGGGTAAAGTGGATCGTCAACACGGAGAACAAAGGGTTTGCCCGCGCCAACAATCAGGGTCTGGCGGAGGCAAGCGGGGAATATCTCCTTTTTCTCAACCCGGATACCGTGCTGCCGGAGGACTTCGCCGGCAGCTGTCTCGACTTTTATCGCAGGGCCGCCTCTTTTTTCCCACCGGTTCCACCCGGCGGCATCGGCGTCCGGATGATCGACGGCAGCGGGCGTTTTCTGAAGGAATCCCGTCGCGGGTTCCCTTCTCCCTGGGTGGCGTTTTGTAAGCTGACGGGGCTGACCGCGCTGTTTCCCCGGTCGCGCCGTTTCGCCGGCTATTATCTTGGCTGGCTTCCCGCCGACCGCCCGCACCCTGCCCCCGTGCTCTCCGGCGCCTGCCTCCTGGTCAGCCGCGCGGCCCTCGCCGCCGCCGGATCCTTCGACGAAAGCTTCTTCATGTACGGCGAAGACATCGACCTCAGTTATCGCCTGGAAAAGGCGGGGTTCCGGAACTACTATTTCCCCGGCGTCACCATCATTCATTTCAAGGGCGCCAGCACGCCAAAAGATACCCGATATGTCCGCCGGTTCTACGGCGCCATGAGGCGGTTCCGGCAAAAGCATTTCCAACGTTCGACGCCGGCGGTCTTCCGCTTTGCGATGGCATCGGCCATCGGGATCCGCGGAGCGCTCGGCGCGGCAGGGAATGCGCTGCGGAATGGGTTTCGGGGGATTGTCGCACGCGACGACCGGACCCCGGCAAGCCGTCCCGCCCCGGATCAACCTCCCCTGCGTTCCCCCCTGTCCTGGCCGACCGGCGATCCGCTGCAGACGCAACGCGTGACAACATGGTTGAACGAAGCCGGGCAGCTTGCCGCGGATGAGCGGACGGCCGGTGAGGTTATTTTCTGCCAGGGCGAGCAGTATTCGTTCCGGGAGATGATCTCGGCGCTTCAACAAAAGCCGGCCGCTCAGCGCGCCGCCTTCTATGCGGCAGGCGGACAAGCCGTGATCGGCAGCCCGCACCGCGACAATAGGGGAACCGTCCGGGTGTTAGAGGGAAAGTTCGCGGATGAAACCCTTCAGCCACCGGGCCGTTAGAAAGCAACCGATGCCGAGTACGACAGTCCACAGACCCACCGCGATATAGGTGCTCGTCAGTGTCGCATCCGGGCCGATGAACCAATGCGTGAGTTGCCGGCTCCAGGTCCGCACGATCCATTCCGGCAGAAGCAGTAACAGCGGAAAGGCGATCAGTTTGCCCTTATAACCGGGCAGCCGCAGGAACGCCCGCACCAGCGGCGGTATGACGAGCAGCAGGATCAGCACGAGCCCGGCCCGGTGCACGAAATGCACGTTGCTGGTGGGACCGTGTTGCTGGATCCAGGCGATACTTTCCGTCAGCTCGCCGCCGCCCCTGAATGCAGCGATCAGGTCCGGTAACGGCCGCGCTGCAAACACCAGCGCGACGCCTATCGAGTTCTCTTCGGCCGTGCCTTCGGGATGCAGCAGGCTCCACCCGACCCATAACAGCGCAAAATTGATCAGCGAACCCGAGATCGAGATCAGCGCATGCTGGCCACCGGAAGCGCTGCCGCAAATCGTCCAACCCTCGAATACCCGGTGACCCCAGCAATGACAGATCGCCCGGACGGTCAGGATATGCGTCCAGTCATGGAGTTGCTGGACAAGGAATAAAAGGATAAGGAAAGCCAGGATATGCAGCGGTGAGAGTTTCAGGTTCATGAAATAAATGTAATAAAAATATCATCCAAAACGTTAATTTCGCCGCAGATAAAAGACCGGGCTAATCAATGGCATTGATTGAAATTCAATTACCTAAATCCTTGGCTAAAGCGCTGCGCCTGCCCCAGAAGTCACCCCGGCGGCAACAGCTGAAAGTATTGCGGAAATTGTTGCGAAAGGCCAGGTTCACGGAGTTCGGTCAGCGATATCGGTTCGATGAGATCCTGTTGGACCGGCACCCCGCCAAAAAGTTCCAGCAGATCGTTCCCACATACGACTATAGTTCCATCTACGCGGCCTGGTGGAACCAGACCCTTGAGGGCAAGGCCGACGTCTGCTGGCCGGGCAAGATCAAGTATTACGCCTTGTCGTCCGGCACCTCCGAAGCGGGCAGCAAGTATATTCCGATCACCAACGACATGCTTCGAGGGAACCGGATCGTCATGATCAAACAGTTGCTGACGCTCCGCACCTACCGGGATATTCCGGTGAAAAGCCTGAGCAAGGGCTGGCTGATGATCGGCGGCACGACGAGCCTGCAGCGCGGTTCGGGCTATTATTCCGGTGACCTGAGCGGGATCACCGCAAGAAAAGTTCCGTTCTGGTTCCAGCCGTTCTACAAACCCGGAAAGAAGATCGCGCGCACGATCGACTGGACAAAGAAACTGGAAGAGGTGGTCCGCCTCGCGCCGCAATGGGATATCGGCTTCGTGGTCGGCGTGCCGGGCTGGATCCAGCTCTGCATGGAAAAGATTATCGAACGATACAAACTGAACAATATCCACGAGATCTGGCCCAACCTGGGCTTTTTCGTTCATGGCGGCGTCTCGTTCGAACCTTACCGCATCGGTTTCGAGAAACTGCTCGGGAAGCCGCTCACCTATATCGAAACCTATCTGGCCTCCGAAGGTTTCATCGCCTACCAGGACGCGCAGAATTCCAGGGGTATGCGGCTTGTCACCAACCAGCACATTTTCCTCGAGTTCGTCCCTTTCGACAGCAGGAATTTCGACGCCGACGGAAACCTCGTCGCCAACCCCGAAGTGTACATGGTGCACGAAGTGGAAGAGGGCCGGGATTACGCGCTTCTGCTCAGCACGGCGGCCGGCGCCTGGCGGTACCTGATCGGCGATACGATCCGGTTCACGGACAAGGAACGCTGTGAGATCGTCATCACGGGCAGGACGAAACATTTTCTCAGCCTGGTGGGCGAACACCTGAGCGTGGAAAACATGAACAGGGCCATTCAGCTGGTCAGTGAGGAATTGAACCTTTCCGTCAGGGAATTTACCGTGGCTGGCGTGCCCCATGGCCTGTTCTTTGCACATCAATGGTGGTTGTCCTGCGACGATCCGGCTGACGAAACCCTGTTGAAAACGAAGATCGATGAGAAATTGAAGCAACTCAACGACGATTACGCCGTCGAAAGGAACAGTGCCCTGAAGGACGTGTATGTCCGGGTGCTGCCGGAGCATACCTTTATGGACTTCATGCGCCTGAAGGGAAAGATCGGCGGTCAGCATAAGTTTCCGCGGGTGCTGAAAGGCAAAATGCTCCAGGATTGGCAAAAATTCCTGGAAACAGGAAGTATCTAATAGATCCCGTTATGATGGACGCCGTATGGAAAGGATTGGCGCTGGGACTCGTTCTTGCCTTGTCGGTGGGCCCTGTCATCTTTACCATCATCAAGCAAAGCCTCAACAATGGCCATAAAGGCGGTTTCAGTTTCGTAGCCGGCGTATGGATCAGCGACATCCTGCTGGTCACCCTCAGCAACACCCTCACGGCGCTGGTCAGTTCGCTGCAGGAGCATTCTCGGACGATCGCCTATGGCGGCGGCGCCTTCCTGATCGCCATGGGCGTCTATTTCGTCTTCTTCAAAAAAACGGTGATCGCCGGAGAAGCGCTCGGCGGCGAAGGCAGGTTCCGGAAGCGCGATATGGCGCGCATTTTTGCATCGGGTTTCATCATCAACACGCTAAATCCCGGCGTCATCCTGTTCTGGCTGGGCAACGCGACAGCCCTCTCCGTCAGCCACACCCTCAAACAACGGATCGTCATCTTTGCCGTCTGCCTGCTCATCAATATGGGGGCGGATGTGGGAAAGGTAATGGCGGCGGGTACCCTCGGCCGAAAGCTGACGCCGCGCACGCTGTCGATCATCAACAAGATCGCGGGGATCATCCTGATCGGATTCGGGATCGCACTGATCTGGGACGTCGTCGTTTTTCATCAGCTCCCAAAATAGTTTTGTTAATCGACCGGCAAGAACCAAACCAAGCTCGGGCAATAGTTGTATGTTTGAAACCGGATGATCCGCAAGGTATTCATATTATTAATTTGCCTCATCCCCGTGGTTTGCCGGGCCCAGCACGATGTGCTCGTGTTGCAGCGGCGGGGGATGCACGTACGGGCATATACGATCGGCGACCAGATGGTCTTTAAGACGGTGTATGGCCAATGGTTCAACGGCACGATCGAAGACTTGCATCACGATACGGTCTTTATCGCCGGCCAGGGTTTCAGCTACAATGAGATCGCGGTCATCCGGCGGATCAACACCAGGATCGACTGGGCGCAGGCGGGCAAACTGATGATGGTCGTGGGCGGAGGTTTCACGGCGATCAGCGTCATCAACGGCGCGCTCCGGCAGGACCACCCGAACCAGTGGTTCACGACCAGCGGGTATGTCATTGGCGGCGTCCTCCTCGCGGGAGGCTTCCTGCTGGCCGAACTGGCCCCTAAGTATTACAAACTGGGCAGCCGGTATAAACTCACCTATCTGCAATTGACGAAGTGACGACTGCGCGCAATAATCAAAAAGGGCTGTTTTCGCGGGTCTGGCGCGTGATCCGCCGGGTCTTCCTCATCCTCTTCATCCTGCAATTGGTGTACATCGTTCTCCTGAAATGGGTCAATCCCCCCATCACGATGACCCAACTCGGCAGCCTGTTTGGCGGCGACGGTCTCAAACGGACCTATGTCAGCCTGGCGGATATCTCGCCCAATGTCCGGCTGGCGGTCATCAGCACCGAGGACCAGCTTTTCCCGGACCACGACGGGTTCGATTTCAAGAATATCGAGAAGGCGATGAAACATAACCAGAAAAGCAAGTCGCTGCACGGCGCCAGCACCATCAGCCAGCAGGTCGCCAAAAACGTTTTTCTCTGGCAGGGCCGCTCCTGGTTCAGAAAAGGCCTGGAAGTCTACTTCACCTTCATGATCGAAATGATCTGGGGAAAAAAGCGGATCCTCGAAATGTACCTCAACGTCGCGGAGATGGGGAAGGGGATCTATGGCATCGAGGCGGCGTCCCGCAACTATTATCATATCTCCGCGAAGAACCTCTCCCGCCTGCAGGCTGCCCGCATTGCGTCCTGTCTGCCGAACCCGCGGGTCTACACCGTCAAACCCCTGTCCAACTATGTCGCCTGGAAGTCCGTCTGGGCGATGGAGCAAATGGATCATCTGCAAAACGACGCCGACATCCGGAAGCTATTGCAATAACCGGCCGACGGCCGCAATCCCGTTCCTCACCCGCTCGTCCGCTTCACCGCCGATCTCGGCCCAGGGTACTTTCTGATTGATGAGCAAGTCGCGGTAGATATGATATAGCCGCCACCGGACGTGGGGATCGGGATACTCCCGAAGCGGATCTTCGGCCCAGGGCAGGTCGGGTTTGCACAGCAGGTAGGCGTCGTACCGGCGGCGGGCGATCTCCTCCAGCACCCAGGTCTCGCAGCGCCCGAATACATATTCGCTCCAGACCTTGATGACATAAAGATCGGTGTCGATAAAGAGGAGCGCCGGTCCTTCTCCCGCGGCCCGGTCCTCATTCTCAAGTTGCCGGCTTGCGATCAGCGCCAGATCCTCATAGCGATAGCCCATCCCGTGCTCCTCGAGATATTCCCGCGCATATTCGCGCACCCACCCGGTCCGGTAGTGCGCTGCCAGCGCCGCGCAGAGCGTCGATTTGCCCGTGGATTCGGGCCCGATCACCACCACTTTCTTACGCTGCATACCGCAATGGTTTTGCCCGCTGCGTCCATTCTTTCAGACCGGAGACCGCCAGGACCAGCAGGATGACATAGTATACGCTCGTGAGCGCATAGTGTTTTACGAAATACAGGGGAACGGACGCCAGGTTGGTCGCGATCCACCAGTACCAGCTCTCCACTTTCTTTTTCGCCATCAGCCACATCCCGGTATAGGCGGTCGCCGAAGCAAAGGCGTCCGCCCACGGGATCGCCATGGGCGCGAAGCCCTTTTTAAGATAGGTCAGCGAAAAAAAGACCACGGCGTAAAAGAAGGCAAAGAAGGCGAGCTCCTGCGCCCATTCCAGCCGGGAGGACCAGGAGATGCGAAGGACGTGTTCCCGCAGCTCGTTTTTTCTTGCCCAGAGGATCCAGCCGTAAACACTCACCACCGTGTAATAAAAATTTACGCTGGCCTCGCCGAACAGCGATTCCTTACAGCTGAGATAAATGTACAGGATAGTATTGACCAGGCCGACGGGGTAGACCCAGATATGCTCGATCTTGCTCAGCCACACGCTGCCGATGCCGCTGATCACGGCGATGAGTTCGAGCCAGATGGTCGGTGCGGTAAGATCGGCGAGAAGCTGATGCCAGAAATCGGAAAACATCATTCAGTTTCGGCCACCACTTCTTTGACCTCGGGGATCATCCGTTTCATCATCCCTTCAATCCCGGCCTTGAGCGTGATCATCGAGGAAGGACAGCCGGAGCAGGAGCCCTGGAGCATCAGGTTGACCGTTCCCTCATGATAGCTCTTGAACTGGATGGCGCCGCCGTCCATCTCGACAGCCGGCTTGACATAGTTCTCCAGCAGTTCCTTGATCCGTTTGACGACGTCGTCGTCATCGGCATCGATATGATTGCCTTCCGGTTTGACCAGCACGATCTCCTCCTCATTGATGACGGGCTTGTTCTCCTCCAGGTATTCCTTCAGAAATTGGCGGATGGCAGGGATCACGTCATCCCAGTCCGTATCGGGGGTCTTGGTGAGCGTCACGAAATTGCTGGCGATGAATACGCTTTTGATAAAGGGGAAACCGAACAACTCGATGGCCAGCGGCGACGGCCTGGCCGATTCCGTGTCCGGGAAATCGATGCTCTTGCCGGGGTAGAGGAGCTTGTTGGCCACGAACTTCATCGTTTCCGGGTTGGGCGTCATTTCCGTATAAATGCTGATCACCGGGTTTCCTGTTCTAATCATAACACGTCGTTTGAAATGCGGTACAAAGATAAGCAACCCGCGGGGAGGTAAGAAATCCGCGCGGGGCAACCGCAAAAGTACTAAATTGCAACGGAGTTGCAAAAAATGTCATTCACGTCAGCAGTACTACCTTTGTGTATGTTATGAACAAGAAAAAATTGGGGTTTCTGATCGGGTTCTTTATCGTGCTTTTCCTCGCGTTCTATTTCGCGCTCACGCGTCTTGTCCCCGGCTTCGGCAACCCCAGCCTGCCGGTCCTCAGCCAGGTGCCGCATTTCTTTTTCGAGAACCAGGAAGGAAAGCTGGTGACCGACAAGGACTTGCTCGGGAAGGTCTACGTAGCGGAATATTTTTTTACGACCTGCAGGGGGATCTGTCCCAAACTCAACCGCAATATGAAAGAAGTCGCGGAAGCGATGGCCAGCCAGCCCGATTTCCGCATTCTCTCCTACACCGTGGACCCCGAGACGGACAGCGTGGCCAGGATGAAGCACTATGCCGACTCACTCGGCGCCGACCCGCAGCGCTGGTGGTTCCTGACCGGCCGGAAAGACAGCTTGTACCGGCTGGCCCGTAATGGCTACCTGCTGGATGACCCGAAGAACAATGCCCTCAACATCAACGAGCAGTTCCTCCACACGCAGTTCCTGGCGCTTGTCGACAAGGGCGGCCGCGTGAGAAAGATCTTTGATGGCCTGAAAAAGGACGAATTGAAAGAATTGGAAAAAGACGTGACGGGATTGCTGAAGGAAAATGTGGATGCCCCGCGCTTCGCGAATTCCCTGTTCAAATAAGACGCAACAATCCGGGTTGATCTCATGGAAAAAAAGATTGACGAACTCCTCAGGAAGAGCCAGCTGAGCGTAACGGCCGGTCGCCGCAAGATCCTCGAATTATTTCTCCAGCAGGACGGCGCGCTTTCGCATGGAGACATCGAAAAGAAAGCGGGGGAGAAATTCGACCGGGTGACCGTCTATCGGACCCTGCAGGCGTTCCTCGAAAAGGGTTTGATCCACAGTATCCCCACGGCGGACAATTCCATACGCTATGCGTTGTGCAGCGATGATTGCTCCGCAGGCCGGCACCGCGACGACCATGTGCATTTTATTTGCAACCATTGCGGCAATGCCGTCTGCCTGGAAGACGTCGTCGTTCCGTCGATCAGGCTTCCGCGTGGGTATGTCGTGCAACAGGTGGAGATGCTCGTGAGTGGCGTGTGTAGGAATTGTGCCGCGCAGTGAAATCCTGAAACAGAAAGCCCCGATGTAGAAACACCGGGACTTTTGGTTAAGGCTCTGATTAGTAGCTTCTTTATGATGATGGTGGAAACCCACCTCTCTTTTTGATCAAGCGCTTCTTGCAAATATAGCCGGAAAAAAGCATATCGACAAACGGAAAGTGGACTAGTTTTTTTCCATCTCTTCCCCTACAAACTCCATCAGTTGCCGGATCTGCTCTTTTGCGAAGCCGAACGACAGGCCTGCCGCTTCATACAATTCGGGCAGCGTCCGGGTGGCGCCGAGGCTCAGCGCCGCCATGTAATGTTGTAATGCTTTGTCTTTATTACGCTTATACTGCATCCAAAGCCCCAGCGCTCCTAACTGTGCGATGCCGTATTCGATGTAGTAAAACGGCACCTCGAAAAGATGCAGCTGCCGTTGCCAGCTGAACTCCCTGAACGGCTCCAAGCCGCTCCAGTCAACGGATCCCGAAGAAAACTCCTCCAGGATCTCCATCCACTTATTCTTTCGTTCTTCCAGGCTGTGCTGCGGGTTTTCGTATATCCAATGTTGAAATTTGTCAATAGTTGCGATCCAGGGGAAAATGGTGATGACGCGCTCCAGTTGGTGTTCGCGCGCACGTGCTAAATCGTTTTTATCTTCAAAAAAGAGATCCCAGTGATCCATCGTGAACAATTCCATCGACATGCTGGCCACCTCCGCGATCTCCATCGGGTATTCTTTGAAAGCGCTCAGTTTAAGCGGGTGCGCCAGAAAAGAATGGATGGCATGGCCGCCTTCATGCACCATCGTCGTCAGGTCGCCCATTTGTCCCGAGGCGTTCATAAAGATAAACGGCGCGCCGGTCTCCGCTAACGGACAGTTGTAACCGCCGGGCGCCTTGCCCTTCCGGCTTTCCAGGTCGAACCGGCCCATCTTCATCATCGTCTGCAGACAATCGGCGAAAAAGGGGTTCAGCCGGTTGAAACAGGCGATCGTCTTCGACAGCAGCTCGTCCCCGTTGCTGAACGGCCGCAGCGGCTGGACCCCTTCGGGCTCGGCTTCCACATCCCACGGCCGCAACGTCGCCAGCCCCAGTTTCTTCTTCTTTTTCTCGTTGATCTTGTTGACCAGCGGCACGACGTACTCCCTGACCGCTTCATGGAAGCGGAAACAATCTTCTTTGGTATAATCGAACCGGCCGAGTTCCTCGAATTTGAAGTCCCGGTAATTGGCGAACCCGGCGTTGAGCGCTTGCTGGTGCCGGATCGCGATCAGCTTGGAAAAAAGATCGTTCAGCGCGTCCTTATCCCTGAGCCGGCGCTCCTGTATCTTGCGGTAGACCGACTCCCGCAGGTCCCTGTCGGGATTTTCCAGGAATTTGCTCGCCTGCTGCAAAGTGTACTCCCTGCCATCCACTTCTACGGTCATCTTTCCCGAGATGACGCCGAATTGTTGGGCGAGCACGCTGGCTTCCGCATACAACGGGATGTTTGCTTCCCGGAAAAGTTCTATTCGCTTTTTGACGGCCCGCAGGTAGGTGAAGTAGTCCCGTTGATCCAGTTCCCGGGTGTGCGGGTTGTCGACAAGCCGCCTGTTGAGCCGGTCGGCATAGGGCTGTATCTTGGGTTGTATCTCGAGAAAGAAATAATTGAATGCTTCTTCCAGTTCCTTATTTTCCGTGTCGCAGGTCATCCGGATCTGGCGCCAGCAAGCATCCTCGCTGACCACCGCCTCGAGCTCGCTCATATCGAGCAGCCATTTCTCCAGGGCTTCCCGCGTTTCCAGCGGCCGGCGCTCCAGGTCTTCAAAATAGGGTTCCAGGCCTTTCCAGTCCGTCAGCACATAGTCGGCCGGCAGGAAATGCCGCACCGGCCTTTTCAGATCAGCAGTAGGTGTCGTCATGAATATATCTTTTTGCGGTCATTTCTTTTTTGCGGGCTTCTTCGCCTTGTCCGCGGATTTCGGCGCGGCCTTCTTTTCCTTTTCGGCTTTCGCGGGTTTTGCCTTGGTCTCGCTCTTCGCCGCAGCCTTCTTCTCCGGTTTCGCCGCGGCCGTCTTTTGCGACTCCGACGTCTTCCGCGACTCCGACGTCTTTTGCGATTCCGCCGCTTTCTTTGACGCCGGCTTCTCGTCCGCACTTTCCTTCGCGGTTTTCCCCGCTACTGCGGCCGGTTTCTTTGCGGTTGTTTCGGGGGCGGCCTTGCCGGCGGCGACAGACTTTTCGCTCACCCCGCCTTCCCGCGTTGCGGAAGATTTCGCCGCTCCCGCCCCGGCCCTGCTCGCGGCCTCTTCCGTCGCTTCTTCGTCCGAAACCTCATTTTCTTCTTCGGGCTCGCTGAGTTTGATCTCGACGTTGTTTGCCTTCAGGACCGTCAGCCATTTGACCATTTTTTTCAGGTCGCTGCTGTACACGCGCGTAAAATCAAGGTCCGGATAGACCTTGGTGAAATAGGCCTTCAGTGCATTTCCATCTTTCTCGTCCGGCAACTTTTCGTTGCTGGCCTCCATCGCCTGGAGGATTTCCGCCAGGTTGACGTTGTCCCGGACCGTATATACTTCGATACTTTCCAGGTGCGAAAAATTATGAACGCGGCTCGACACGAACCGGGTCGTCTTGTCGTCCAGCGAGCGGACGATCGCTCCGTCGGTCTTGCTGCTGAGCAATTCATATAGCCCGGGCAAACCGGTCACTGCAATGATCTTGTTGTATTCCATGATGATGTTTAATATTTCCTCTCCCGGACGGCCGCGCGGGGCCGATTTCGGGGACATGCAAGTTAATGTTAATCGCACATTTGCAGCCAATTATTTTCCTTTTCAGGGGAGCTTCCCGCACACTTCTTCCAGGTTCTTTTTTAGGGTCTCATAGTCGGTGTATCCCCGGCTCAGCAAATGCAATTTGGATGCGCCGACCTGCAAAAAGATGGTCGGGAAACCGGTAACCCCCAGTTGCTTGATCAGCGCAAATTCCTGATAGGCCTTCTCCTGATAGGCCGGATCTTTCAATTTGTCGTAGAATTCCCGTTCCGGCAGCCCGTATTTTTCCACGAGGTGGCGGTACGCTTCATCGTCGGTCAGGTCGCGGCCTTCGTAGTGCAACGCATACTGAAGCTCTGCGCTGAACGGGATGCAAAGGCCGGGGTGATAATCGCGGAACACGCACATCGCGATCGCGGGCTTCTCCGAACTGGGATACCAGTCGCTTTCTTCCGGATGAAAGATATGCCACCGCCAATCTTCTCCGAAACGGATGCCCGTGCGTTCCTCGACCGTCCTGTAGGCCTGTTGAATATAGGCTGCCATTACCCCGATCGGCTGAGGCCTCGCCGGAAGGATCATGCCGCCGGAAAGAACTTCCCACGCGAGCGCCGACTTGTATTCCTCAAAAAGCCTGCTGATCACCGGGCTGAATCCATAGCACCAGCCGCAGTACGCATCGTAGCAATAATAGACCGTGGGAGTCATTCGGCAAAAATAAGATGCCGGGACCTGCTGACGGCAAGTCCCGGCAATAAATTAAAAAGGGTAGACTAGTGGTGACCGCGTGAGCCACCGCCCCCCGAAGGTCGGCCACCCCCGCCTCCCGAAGGCCTGCCGCCCCCGCCGGAAGGTCTGCCACCGCCCCCTGAAGGCCGGGAGAAACCGCCGCCCGAGGGCCTGAACCCGCCGGATGGCCGGGAATACCCGCCGGGCCTCGGCGCGTTCGCGTGCGCCTGGTTAAAATTCCTGTTCATGATTTGTCCCCTGTTCCTCATCTCCTGCTGCCGGTCTAGGTTCTGCCGCATGGCCGGATTGTTTTGCACCGGTCTCCAGCCGTTCACCGAACGCTGCTGCCATTGATTGGTTCCCGGATTGCTCCGGTACACATTCCCCGAGCGGTCGCTGAAGACATTATTCCGGAAGGCCGGCCGGCCGCCGTTGACGACTCCGCCGGGTCTTCCGCCGGGAAATCCTGTCCGGCTGAAGTTCCGTTGTACGAAACTGTGGTTGTCACGCGTGATCACGCCCCGGCGGCTCGCATAGATATTCGTATGATAGTTGTTCACAAAGACGTTCCGGTTGCGGCCAAAACCCGCGCCATAGTAACCGACCGTGCGGTAACGGTTCCAGGCAAAGGCCGGATGGTACACCGCCGGACCCCACCAGCCGCCGCGCCAGCCACCCCAGCCGCCCCAGCCACGATAGCCCGCGCCCGCGCCCCAGCCGAAATGGAACCAGCCAAATCCGTAGCCGAAACCCAGCGTCCACCCTACATAGGGGTTGAACCCGAATCCGAAGCCCCAGGACCAGGGCCGTGGGTAGTAATATCCGTTCCACCAGGGATTGTAATAGAACCCCGTCCCGTATACGCAAGTCGGACCATAGACGAAATCATTCAGGTATCCCGGCGTATACCCCATGTACACATAGTCGGGCGTCACGTCATATACGTATACATACTTGATGTTGTAGAGCGGACTGGTGGGCGGGATCGCATCGACGCCGTCCGGCCGGTCGGTCGCAACGGTCCAGGGACCATTGGGTCCGGGCGCCTGGAACCAGACCCCGTTATCCACCGAGTAATACACGCCGTTTTCCTGGATGACCTGCGAGGGCGTATTGGTCGCATACTGCATATCCGTGCCCTGCAGGGGCGCAAATTGCGGGTCGCCGTCGTAGTTGATGGAAGTGGTAGCCGTGTTCCGGTCCACTTTTGCAGTTTGCGGGATCTGCGCATCCATGATCGCCTCGCGGGCGGCGTTGGTACCCGCCACGCTGGCTAATACGTTGTCTTTCGGCGACCCTTCGGGAATACGCGCGAAATCGGCCGGCAGATCGTTGGCGGCGACATAGTGCCAACCACCGGTGAGCGAACCGGATTCATACCACCGTCCAGAGATCAGCACATAGTATTTGCCGTTCTGTTCCTGGAAAATATCGTTGGGAGAATTGGAGGCATAAGAGAGATTCGTGCCGTCTATGGGCGTAAAACTCGGCCGGCCGTTTGTCTGGATAAGCTCCGCCGGACCCGTGGCGATCACGACATCGGAAGCCTGTTGATCCTGTGCGGCGGTGGCAGAGTCGGTATAGCCGGGGTTGGACGCATTCGCGTTGTCCACGGCCGACTGGACTTGCTGCAATTCGGAGGGGATATTGCCCGCGGGGGAATAGGGGCCGGTGGCTTCCTGGGCCGTATACCAATGTTTCCCGCCATAGAGGTAGAACTGGTTGTCGTGTCCCTTTACGATCGTAAACGGCGTGTTCACTACGACATCCAGACCCCAGTCCTTATTAGGCTGCAGCTTGGGCTGGCCGTCGATGACCACGAGCAGGGAAGGATGGTCGGCATAAATGATCCGGGGCGCCGCCGTACTGAGGTTCTTCGACATTTTCTGCTGTTCCATATCCTGGTCCAGCGACGCAAGCAACTCGTCCAGCGATAAATCTCCGGCGGTAGCGGGCAGATTGGCCTCCAGCGCGGTCTTCATATCGTTGATGAAGTTCTCGTCCGGCTGGCCGGGGAATTTGACATTGGGGACCTTTGCGGATTGGATTACCACCCGGCGCGCATCCCGGTCGGTCTCGACATTGGCCACCGACCAAAACGTGCCGAAGATGGGATCCTGTTTGCCGGGTTGAAGGACGGAGATCGCCCAGCGCGACTTCAGGATGTTGTTGGAAAAAGACTCCGGCTGCGGCTGGTAGATCTTTACCACCGTCCCGTCGTCCAGGGTGAAACTTCGCGGCCAGTCTTGTTGCTGGGCCTGCTGCGGCGGGGGTCCCGCAGGGGTCTGCGAAAAGGCGGTGCCGGAGAGAAGGCTAACAGCCAGTAGCATGACCAATAACCTATGTGTGCTTCTCATATTTCGTATTTTATTCGTTTACAAGGCCCAGGGGTAGCCGCCCCTGGGTGCGCGGGCAAGCTGGAATACTGCATATATGACTGGCGCCGGGCACCAAAGTTTGACCGCATTTCCAAATGAGATGTTAAAAAGTGATTAAGAATCCGGCCTAGTGGGCCTCCAGCCAGTTGACCCCCACGCCGATCTCCGCCGTGGCCGGCACCCCCTGCGGCAGCGGGAGCGCGCTCTGCATACAACGCATGATGATCGGTTTAATTATCTCCAGCTCGCTCTTATGGGCATCGAACACCAATTCGTCGTGCACCTGCAGGAGCATTTTTGAGCGCAACTTCAGCCTGCGGAATTCGTCGTGTACCCGGATCATGGCCAGCTTGATCATATCGGCGGCCGTCCCCTGGATGGGGGAATTGATCGCATTGCGCTCCGCGAAGCCCCGGATGGTAAAATTCGCGGAATTGATGTCTTTCAGCCACCGTTTCCGGCCCATCAGGGTCTCGACATACCCGTGTTCCCGCGCAAAGTTGATCGTGGCGTCCATATACCGCTGGATACCCGCAAATTGTTTTTTGTAATTGTCGATGATTTCCTTCGCCTCCGTGCGGCTGATGCCCAGGTTATCCGCCAGGCCAAACGCCCCCTGACCGTAGATGATGCCGAAATTCACGCTCTTCGCCTTGTACCGCATCTCCTTGGTCACGGCCTGCTCTTCCACCCCGAAAACCTTCGCCGCCGTGGCGGTGTGGATGTCTTTCCCTTCCAGGAAGGCCGCACACATATTCGGGTCTTCACTGATCGCCGCGACGATCCGCAATTCGATCTGCGAATAGTCCGCCGAGACCAGCACGTATTCCTCGTTACGCGGGATAAAGGCCTTCCGGATCTCCCGGCCCCGCTCGGTGCGGATGGGAATATTCTGCAGATTGGGGTTGTTGGAGCTCAGCCGGCCGGTCACCGCGACGGCCTGCGCATAGCTGGTATGCACCCGTCCCGTCTTGCGGTTGATCATTTCGGGAAGGGCGTCCACATAGGTCGACCGCAGCTTGGTCAGCTCCCGGAAAGCCAGGATATCGTCCACGATCTGGTGGCGGGCGGCCAGTTTCAACAGCACGTCTTCCCCCGTCGCATACTGCCCCGTCTTTGTCTTCTTAGCCTTTGGATCGAGTTGCATTTTCTCGAACAGCACTTCCCCCAGCTGCCGGGGTGAAGAGAGGTTGAACCTTTCACCGGCTTGCTGATACACCTTCTCCTCGGACTGCCGCGCTTCCCGCTCAAGCTCTTTTGAATATTCGCGGAGGAATTCCATGTCGACCCGTATGCCCTCAAACTCCATGTCCGTCAACACCCGCACCAGCGGGTTTTCAACCTCGTAGAACACTTTCTCGACCACCTTATCCTTCAACTGCGGGTAAAATACCTGCTTTAACTGGAGGGTGATATCCGCATCCTCCGCCGCATAGTCTTTTATCTTCTCCAGCTCGACATCACGCATATTGCCCTGCCCCTTTCCTTTTTTCCCGATCAGTTCCTCGATGTGGACCGGCTCATATCCCAGGTATTGCGCGCTCAGCAGGTCCATGCCGCGCTTGCCCTCGGGCTCGATGACGTAATGCGCCAGCATCGTGTCGAATATGGGCCCCCTGGGCTCTACGTCGTACCACTTCAGCATCAGCCAGTCGTACTTCAGGTTCTGCCCGATCCAGGTGATGGCTTCGGAATCCCACAGGACGCGGAACCCTTCCAGGATTTTTTTCGCCTCAGCCCGATCCGGCGGGCAGGGCACATACCAGGCCTCACCCGGCCGGTAGGAGAAACTCAGACCCACCAGGTCGGCGTCATTCGGATCGATACCCGTGGTCTCGGTATCGAAGCAAATCTCCTTTTGTTTGGCCAGCAAGCCAGCCAACGCTGCGATCTCCTTTTCCCCCACGACCGCCGTATACGTGTGGGCAGTATTATGAATGTTCCGGCTTCCGTGTGGCGCCGCCGCTTCCACAGTCCCGTTTTCACCCTCCTCCCCGATATTTTCCGTTCCTCGTTCCACCGCAGCCTCCAGCCGCGTCGATGCTTCCGCCATGCGGGTCTCACCCGCCGAAGCCTCCGGCGAAGGCGGGCCTTTCTTCTTTCCCCCCGCCGGGCTTACCACATTCCCAAAGAGGTCGGTCTGGACGCCTTCCGGCGCGACATATCCGCCGCCGCCTGCCCCGCCACCCGACCCAAACGTCTCGCCCAATATCCTTTTCCCAAGCGTCCGGAACTCCAGGGCGGCAAACACCTCGTTCAGCTTCTCCCTGTTCCATTCCTTCAGCCTGAAATTTTCTTCATGGAATTCCACCGGCACATCCGTAATGATGGTCGCCAGCTTCCGGCTCATCAGTGCCAGCTCCTTGCCGGCGCGGACTTTTTCTCCCAGCGCGCCCTTGATGTTTTCGGCGTTGGCGACGACGTTCTCCAGGGTGCCCCATTCGGCGAGCAGCTTTGCAGCCGTCTTTTCACCTACGCCTTTGATCCCGGGAATATTGTCGACGGCATCCCCCATCAGCCCGAGGATGTCGATGACCTGCGCCACATCCTTGATGTTCCACTTCTCGCAGACCTGGGTGGGGCCCAGCACTTCCGCGGCGCCTCCCTGGTATCCCGGCTTGTAAATCTTCACTTTTTCCGTCACCAGTTGTCCGTAGTCCTTGTCCGGCGTCACCATGAATACTTCATAGCCGGCGGCCGCGGCCTGCTTGCTCAGGGTCCCGATCACGTCGTCGGCCTCGTACCCGTCCAGCTCGATGCAGGGGATATTGAAACCCGTCACGATCTCCTTGATGTCCGGCAGCGCTGAGATCAGGTCTTCGGGCGCCTCCTGGCGGTTAGCCTTATAGGCGGCGAAATCGGTGTGCCGCTCCGTCGGTGCCTCCGTATCGAAGCACACGGCCATGTGCGACGGATGCTGGTTATTGATCAGATCGATCAGCGCGTTGGTGAATCCGAACTGTGCGTTGGTGTTGCGTCCTTTCGAGGTGATCCGCGGGCTGCTGATCAATGCATAATACGCCCGGAAGATCAACGCCATCGCGTCGAGAAGGAATACTCTCTTATCGGTATTTTCCATGGTGCCAAAATTAGGCATTTCTACATCTAAGGCGCTCGATCTCCTTACTCCTTCATCTCCTTTAACTTCTTTTGTAACCCGAACATCTCATCCCGTAACCTCGCCGCCTCCATAAAATCGAGATCGCGGGCTGCCTTTTCCATCTCCTTTTTGGTCCTGGAGATCGCCTTTTCGACCTGCGGGATGGTCTGGTAAACGGGCTGCTCGTCCTCGGCCACGCCCACCAGTTCCTCGTCGGGTGCCAGCGCATAGGGATCACCGGGGTTATAGCCTTTGATATCGAGCACGGAGGTTTGGGCAAAGACCTGTTCTTTCGATTTGAGGATCGTCCGGGGGATGATCCCGTGCGCCTCGTTGTAGGCCAGTTGCTTTTCCCGCCGCCGCAGCGTCTCATCCATCGTCCGCTGCATGCTCTCGGTGATGCTGTCGGCATAAAAGATCACCAGCCCGTCGACGTTTCGCGCAGCGCGGCCCGCGGTCTGGGTGAGCGACTTTTCATTCCGCAGGAAACCCTCCTTATCCGCGTCGAGGATCGCCACCAGCGACACTTCGGGCAGGTCGAGGCCCTCGCGCAACAGGTTCACGCCCACCAGGACGTCGATTTCGCCGAGCCGCAGCTGCCGCAGGATCTCGACGCGCTCGAGCGTGTCTACCTCGCTGTGGATATATTTCGATTTGATGTCGATCCGGTGCAGGTATTTATCCATTTCCTCGGCCATCCGCTTCGTGAGCGTCGTGACGAGCACCCGGTCGCCTTTTTTCACCCTTTTGTCGATCTCATCCAGCAGGTCGTCGATCTGGTTGACGCTGGGTCTGACATCGATGGGCGGATCCAGTAGGCCGGTGGGACGCACGACCTGCTCGACCACCACCCCGCCTGTCTTTTCCAGCTCATAGTCGCCGGGCGTCGCGGATACAAAGATCGTCTGGCCCGTCATCGACTCGAATTCGTGGAAGTTCAGGGGGCGGTTGTCCAGCGCGCTCGGGAGCCGGAAACCGTAGTCCACGAGCACTAACTTCCGGCTGCGGTCGCCTCCATACATCCCGCTGATCTGGGGAACGGTCTGATGGCTCTCATCCAGGACCAGCATGAAATCCTTTGGAAAATAGTCCAGCAGACAGAATGGCCTGGTCCCCGGCTGCCGCCGGTCGAAGAACCGCGAATAATTCTCCACGCCGTTGCAATAACCCAGCTCCCGGATCATCTCGACATCGTAATTGACGCGCTCGCTCAGCCGCTGCGCTTCGATATAACGGCCGATGTTCTTGAAGTAGGCAACCTGCGCGGCCAGCTCGTCCTGGATCTCGTAGATCACCTGTTGCAGGATGTCCTTTGGCGCCAGGTAGAGGTTGGCCGGGAAAATCGCCGCATCCTCCATCACGCCGATCCGCTTTCCGGATTGGATATCGAAGCTTTCGATGGAGTCGATCTCATCCCCGAAAAAGCTGATCCGGTACCCGTAGTCCACATAGGGGAGATGGATATCCACGGTATCGCCTTTTACGCGAAAATGTCCGCGTGGGAACTCTATTTCCGTGCGCTTATACAACGAATTGACCAGCGAATGCAGGAAGCTTTGCCGCGAGACCGTCTGACCGCGCTTCAGCCGGATGATCCCGTTCTCGAATTCCGCGGGGTTGCCGATACCATAGATGCAACTGACCGAGGCCACGACGATGATGTCCCTCCTTCCGCTGAGCAGCTGGGTCGTCGCCTGCAACCGCAGCTTCTCCAGTTCCTCATTGATCGAAAGGTCCTTTTCGATATAGGTGTTGCTGACCGGCATATAGGCCTCCGGCTGGTAGTAATCGTAGTAGGAGACAAAATACCCGACCGCGTTGTCGGGGAAGAATTGCCGGAATTCCCCGTAAAGTTGCGCGACGAGCGTTTTATTGTGCGTGAGGACCAGGGTCGGGCGCTGAACATTCTGTATGACGTTTGCGATCGTAAAAGTCTTCCCCGAACCCGTTACGCCCAGTAAAGTATGATAACGCTCTCCTTCCAGGATACCCTCGGTCAGCTGGCGGATCGCCTCGGGCTGATCGCCTGCCGGTAGATAAGGAGCGTGAAGTTTGAATGCCATGAAGAAATTTTGCTAACCGGTAAAGTTAGTGCTTTTTCGCTTTTTTGAGCGCCCGCCGGAAAGGATCCCAGCTGACCTTTAGCTGTCCGTCGGGCGCGGTCCTGGCCCGGAGGCGAAGGCTGACCCCCGCCCTGCTGTCGTTGCCCCTGCTTTCGGGCGGCACGTCGGTTGCCCTCGACTTGAGGTTGCTGATCGGGACCTGCAAGCTCATATCCGTACCTTTCCGGAGGTCATACGTCCCCTGGACATAGAAGGTGAAGGCGGTCGAGCGGATTTCCATCCGGTGCAGGGTGATGGTGGTCGAGTCGATCTCCAGCCGGTTTTGCAGCGTTCCGAAGCGGATCTCGCTCAGATCGCGCTTTTTCAGGACGGTCTCGTGGATCCTTTCCATCGGCGGGAAGTCGATCAATTGACCGTCCGTGATCGTAAAATCGATCGTGCCCCGCAAACTGTTTGGCGCCACCTTGGCGCGGTCCGTCAACATGCCGGTCATGCGGATATCGGCGCTCATCCTGCCCTTCAGGTTCCTCGCGCCGATCGCTTCCTGGCCAAAGTCATCGAAGGCCGTAAAGAGTCCGGGGAGGTCCACATGATCGAGATGCGATTCCAGCGTAACCGGGTTTCCTCCCCTCGGCCGCCGGTCGATCGTGGCCTCCAGGTCGAGCGCGCCGGAACTCTGTTCGAGCCTGACCTGCGATAACCGGATCTGATGTTGCCGGAACAGGATGTCGGCTTTCGCATGCGCGCCGTAAAAATGCTCGTAGCTGACATCCGCCGCGTCGAGATGCAGCCGGATCATTCCGTTTTTCAGGAAATCGTCAATGCGTCCGGCCACCGCGCCAAACAGCGGCCCCGCCGTTCCTGCCGCCGATCTCCGTGCCGACCCTGCCGACCCTTCCGTCGCCGGCCCGCTCCCCGACCCAGCCGCCGCCTCCGCCGCCTGCCCCGCCGATCCACTCCCGGCCAGACCGGCAAAATCTTCCAGCGCGAGGTGAGCGGCATTAAGACTCCAGTCCATACTTACGTTTCCCGCATTATGATCGATGAGTGCGATCAGGTTTCGCGCGACACCCTTAACCCGGATAGCGGTCTTCCCCGTCCGCGCCGACAACCGGTCGACCACCAGGTCCTGGCCCCGCAACTCCAGCCGGCCGTTCACCTGGTCCAGCCCGAATGAATAAGGGAGATATTCGATGCCCGCGCTGTCGAGGTCCAGTTCCCCGTTGACGGCCGTGCTGCTGCTGTCGTTTTCGGATAGCGGCCCGGCATAACGGACATCCATCAGGCATCTCCCTTTCCGGAAAGCGAGCGTCTGGCTTCCAAGAAGGCTGTTCAGGTCCCTGAGCAAAAATGCCGAATGCAGGTCGCAGTTCAGCTGGGGAAATTGCAGGTTGGAGATGACGGCGGTGTCGGACCTGAGCGGGATATCTTCCAGCCGGCCGGTGAAGCCGGTGAGCCGGATCGCCGAATTTGCGTCTTCCCGGCCCTTCCCCCGCACCCATTCGTTTGTGAAACTCCCCAGGAAGGAGACTTCCCCGAAGCGCCCGGCGGGCGTTCGGACCTCAGCCCTTTCCACGTTCATCCGGACCTGCAGTTGTGGCTGTATTTCATCCGCTACTCCCGCGTCGAGCCGTGCATGGATCGTGACGGGCTTGTCGATATCGTACTCGCCAAGCTTCTGTTCCAAACGCGGCGTAAGGAGGGCGGCGGCCCGCCCGAAGGGGATCGGACCGGCATCGATCGACAAAAAGAAGGGGTCCGGCTTGACGGTCGGGAAGAAACGGCCGCTGAACACGAAAGGGTAGCCGTCGATCTTTACCCTGGCCTTTTCCATTTGCAGGATATGGCTGGCGGTGTTGTAGGTCAGTTTGAAATGTCCGGCTATCGATTTGCCCCGGATAAAACTGCCCTTCTCCAGGCGGAAGGAGAAGGCGGAGGCGATCGCCTCCGTGCGGACGTCCACCACCAGCGACCGGTCGTCCCGGCCGATCGCGGCTGTCAGCTTCCTGATCCGGAAATCAAACAATTTCCGCTTGTCCTCCTTGTCGATCACCCAGCGAACGTTCCTGAGCGCGACATGCGGCCAGTCGCCGCCACCGCCGCCCTTTTCGCGGCCCGCTCGCAGGACGCCCGTATTGCTGTAGCCCGAACTGTCGGTGTAAAAATATACCGTCCCCTGCTCCACGGCCACCTCGTCCAACTCCAGCTTTCCCCGGAACAGGCCGCGCAACGGGGCGATCCCGATATCTACGTGCGTGGCGCGCAGCAGCTCGTGCCCATGGCGCGACCAGGCGCTGTCGCGGACAAAGACGTCGCTGAGCCGGATCATCACCGACGGAAAGTGCCGGAAGAGCGATACATCCATCTTGCCGATCCCGACCTGGCCGTTGATCCTGCCGTTGATCGCCGCCCTCGCCTCCTCGAGCAGACCCTGCTTGTTCCACTCGACATAGACCGCCAGCACGGCCCAGAATAAGAATAGCAGGCATAAGACGGCGCCTGCTATTCTGAGCGTGTATCGTATGATTTTTTTCAATTCGCCATGGCCCTGCTATTTGGCAATCGCCGCAAGGTATTCGGAAAACCGGGTCAGGACCGCCGCATCGACCTCGATCTGCTCCTGGGCCTCTTTCCAATTCCGCTGTTCGATGGCCTCCCGGATACCGGGCAGGGTCTTTACGCCATAGCCGGTGTAGAAGCCGGGAGCGTAGATGCTGTGGCGGTACCACGGACGGCGGGGAAGTCCCTTATCGGAAAGCAATTGTTGTTCCGCTTTGAAAAGGGCCTCGTTCACGGCTTCTGAAGGATTCCCGGCCAGCTGCGATTTAGCCAGGCTGTCGGCCAGCCTGTTGCTTACCTTTTCCAGCATGCCCAGCGCATTTTGAAGGCTGGAGAAGTTGAGATAGGGTACCTCATTCTTCAGCGCCGGCGGCGCCAGGTGGAGGGCGGTATCGGTCGCTTCACTGAACTCATGTCCCCGGATCAGGTCATTGGTCAGCGTAGTGGTTTCCCGCATCTGGTCGAGCTCCGTCATCAGTTCGGCAGCATATCCGTCGATGGTCTTGTATAGCGCCCGGAAATCAAACGGCAGAAGGTTGGCGTCGGCCATCCTCAGCGTCGTCCGACCGGCGGTCTCGGCGAGCGCCACCCCGTATTGGAAACTGGGGTCTTTGAACCGCCGGTAGTTGTCATAGGAATCATAAATGGAATGGTATTCGCCTCCGGGGTCTTCACCGCCAAAGCCAAGATTAAAGGACGGGATTCCCAGATGCTGGATAAAGGGCGAATAATCGGATCCGGACCCCATGGCGCCGATCGTGAAAGGTTTTTTCTGGAACATGTCTTTTTTGAGGCGGCCCCCGTTTGCAGCATTGACCAGGCCCCGAACACGCATCCGTTCGCCAACGGAAAGATGGGTTTCCGGATCGGTGACGTCCCGGGCTACCTCGTTCATGAACGGTTCGAGGGCATGCGAGCCTTCCACGCCGAGATAGCCGCGGCCGTTGTCATCGGAATTGATATATACGACGGCCTTTTGCTGAAGCTCCGCCGCGTGTTCCTCCACCCATTCGGTGGAACCCAGCAGACCGGGTTCTTCTCCATCCCAGGCGCAGTACAGGATGGTGCGTTTCGGCTTCCACCCGCTTTTGACGAGTTCGCTCACCGCCCGGGCCTCTTCCAGCATCGCTGCCTGGCCGCTGATGGGATCGTCGGCGCCGTTGACCCAGGCGTCATGGTGATTCCCGCGGATAACCCATTCGTCGGGCCATTCCGAGCCCGGCAGCTTTGCTATCACGTCATGCAGTTCTTTCATATCCCAGTTAAAGGCCAGCTTCAGATGGACATGCGTCTTCCCCGGTCCGATATGATAGGTGATCGGCAGCGCCCCGCGCCATTCTGCCGGAGCAACGGGCCCGTCCAGCGCCCGCAATAGCGGCTCGGCATCGTGGTACGAGATGGGCAGTACCGGTATCTTTAGCAGGGTGGGGGCTTCGGACCGTTCGAGGCGTTTGGCGTCTTTGGTGGCGCCGACGCCCGGCGTCAGCGGGTCCCCCGGATAGATCGGCATGTCCAGGACGGACCCGCGTTGTACGCCCCACTCGTTCTTGAATGCGCCCTTCGGGTAGACGTCTCCTTCAAAATAGCCGTCATCGCGCGGATCGGAATAGATGAGACAACCGATCGCCCCGTGTTCCTGCGCGACCTTCGGCTTGATGCCCCGCCAGGACCGGCCATATTTGGCGATGACGATCTTGCCTTTAACCGATATCCCCAGCCGGGCCAGGTAGTCATAGTCTTCCGGGATGCCGTAGTTGACAAAGACAAGCTCTCCGGTCACATCCCCGTCAGGGGACCAGCAATTATAGGTAGGCAGTTGTTCGGCGGTCTGCCCGGAAGTAGCGTCCTCCTTCAGGGGTCTTTCGGCCAGGGACGCTTTGAACGGCGTTGGCCCGGTCATTTCCAGCAGCCGTTCCTTTGGCGTGGGAAAGGGAACATAGAAGGTCTCGATGTGTACGTCATAGCCCCAGCCTTTCAGCTTGCCGGAAATATATTCGACGACCGCCCTGTCGCCGGGCGAACCGACATGATGGGGGCGGGCGGACATGATCCGGTCGGCGCTGTCGATATTGGCTGCTGTCAGATAGCCGTCCAATTTCGTCTCGAGGGCCAGCTCCTGGCGGGCATCCGCCTCGGTGAAGCCCGACAGCGGCTTCGTCTGCGACCGGCCCGGCAGGGTGGCCATTAAAAAGAAAGCGAGGGCAAGTTTTCTCATGTAGATTGTTTTATGCCTGCGCCGGAGGCGGCTGCAGGCGGTTATTATAGGTGGAATAGTCGGGGGGAAGGATCTCGTAGTCGGTCATCATGAGGGGAGACGTAAAGAGAAAATCCGCGGTCGCACGGTCGCAGGCAAAAGGGATATTCCAGGTAACGGCAAGGCGTAGCAGCGCTTTGATGTCCGGATCGTGGGGCTGGGCTTCCATGGGATCCCAGAAAAAGATGAGCATGTCTATCTTCCCTTCGGCGATGCGGGCGCCGATCTGCTGATCGCCGCCAAGGGGGCCGCTCAGGAATTTACTGACGGGCTGGCCCAGGGCTTGTTCGACCAGGGCGCCCGTGGTACCGGTGGCGTAGAGCCGGTGTTGGGCCAGCGCTGCCTTGTTATAGACGGCCCATTCGATCAGCTCGTTCTTTTTGTTGTCGTGCGCGACGAGCGCTATCCGCTTGGACCCGCTCATTTTTCTCACGGGCGTTTGCATACGCAGAAGGTTATGGATTGGAAAGGTACGCGGAAAAGTTTTTTGGTTTTAAGAAGATTATAACAACTGGCGAAAAATTTTCACCGGACCGCTGCGTTTTCATCTGCTCTGCCCTTTATAAAAATGAAAAAGTGTTTTTGGCCATTCCTGTTGTCGATGGCCGTTGGTCGTACCAGCTTTGCCCAGCTTCCGCGCCAGGCGGGTCCCGCGCCGGACTCCCTGAGCGGAACACATCCGGGACCGCATCCGGTGAACACTGCCATGTTCACCGATTGTTCGGCAACATCGAGGGGAACTAACCGGGTGTTTCTTGAGTGGGATGCGGACAGCGCCATCGGCGGCGACTATTTCGTGGTGGAAAGGAGCCCGGATGAAACGCACTATGAAACGATCGCCGTGCAGCAGGCGGTGCCCGGTACCAGCCACTATGAGATGACCGATGGCACGGCGCCAAACGGGCCGGAATATTACCGGATCAGATATATCACCCGCACAGGCGCACAGGTGTATTCGAAAGCCATGCAGTTGAGCCTGTCCGGCGCCGTGGATTTCAAGTTTTATCCGAACCCCGTAGACAAACTCTTTATTGTACGTACGGAGCATACGATAGACCTTCAGGTGATCGACGCCGCAGGTTTGGTTCGGTTAAGCAAACGGTTGCAACCCGGGATACAGGTCGTGAACGTCTCTTTTCTCGAGAAAGGGGTGTATATTCTGCGAGTAACTGATAAAGAAAGCAATAGGGCCATTTCACAGCAGCTTTTGAAGAATTAAAATGACCTTAAAAATGAAATTACCACAAAATGGTATTGCAGATTTGATTATTATCCTCTACCTTTATCTCGGTTTTTCATAGGATATTGGATTTTAAAACGGGGTTGAATTTCTATTCAGACCCCTTTTTTGTTTTTAGCCCTTTCCGCAGAGCGCCATCCAGCTCTTTCTGCAGCTCGCCACCCACCCTTTCTGCAGCTCTCCACCCATCCTTTCTGCAGCTCTCCACCCATCCTTTCCGCAGATCCCCACCCACCTTCACGCAAAAAAAATCCGGCAAAGAGATACTCCTTGCCGGGAAGCCACCTAAAAATAGACGGCCGATACTCACTAACTCAATTAAGCGCTTTGCATTTCCTTGACCTTTTCGCGGATCTTCGTCTCGATCTCCGCGGCCAGTTCGGGGTTGTCGTGCATCAGTTGCTTGACCGTGTCCCGGCCCTGCCCCAGTTTGTCGCTGCCATAGCTGAACCAGCTGCCGCTTTTCTGGATGATCCCGAGCTCAACCCCCATGTCGATGATCTCGCCCATTTTCGAGACACCCTCGCCAAAGACAATATCGAATTCGGCGGCCCGGAAGGGCGGCGCCACCTTATTCTTCACCACCTTTACCTTTACCCTGTTCCCGATCGCCTCTTCCCCGTCCTTGATCTGCGCCATCCGGCGGATGTCCAGGCGCACCGAAGCATAGAACTTCAGCGCGTTCCCGCCGGTTGTCGTCTCGGGATTGCCGAACATCACTCCGATCTTTTCCCGCAGCTGGTTGATGAAAATGCAGATGGTATTGGTCTTGCTGATCGTCGCGGTCAACTTTCTGAGGGCCTGGGACATCAGCCGGGCCTGTAACCCCATCTTGCTGTCCCCCATTTCCCCTTCCAGCTCGCCTTTGGGCACCAGCGCCGCCACCGAGTCGATCACCACCACATCCAGCGCCCCCGACAGGATCAGGCGGTCTGCTATCTCGAGCGCCTGCTCGCCATAGTCCGGCTGGGAGATGAGCAAATTGTCGATATCGACGCCCAGCTTCTGCGCATAGGCGCTGTCAAAAGCATGTTCCGCGTCGATGATCGCGCACATGCCGCCCTTTTTCTGGGCTTCCGCAATGATATGAGTGGCGATGGTCGTTTTACCGGAGGATTCGGGCCCATATATTTCAACGACCCTGCCTTTTGGCAGCCCCCCAACCCCCAGCGCCATGTCCAGCCCTATCGAACCGGTGGAGATCACTTCCATGGGCTCCTGGCTTCTTTCATTCATCATCATCACGCTCCCCTTGCCAAAGTCTTTATCGATCTTATCCATCGTCAACTTTAAAGCCTTCAATTTTTCTGCGTTTGACATAATCGTAGTTTTTAGTTCACCCAAATTTATTGATTCACTAAAGGTAGGGTAAATAATTTATACACACTAATTTTTTTAGTATTTTTTCGCTAAATTTATTGGATTGCCATCCGCCGGTCTTCCGCACCCCCAAAATTTTGGTTCCCGTCCCATTTCGGGGGCGCGATACAATTTGGATGTAAAAGCGGCCCGCCCCGGGGCCGACGCCGTCAACTACAAAAGCTTTTATTATATAAATCGTTATGCGAGTGCAATTTTGGCATTAAATATGCCTAATTTTACCCGCAAACAAATTAGCTAATCTGGTTTGTTGATTTATCTTTGACATCATTTCTTCACCGATCGCATGACCATCAGCGGAAGGGTAGAATGATCTTTTTTAAAAAAATATTACTATGAAGCTTAAACAATCACTGCTTTTCGCTGCGTTCGCAGTATTCCTCTTCTCATGCGTAAGTCAGAAAAAATTCAAGGCCGAAGTAGCGAAAAACGACTCGCTGAACGCGGCGAACGCCAAGCTGGCCGCGGATCTCAAGAACTGTAACGACCAAACCGCTTCAGACGCCAGCAAGGCGGCCCAGCTCCAGAGCCAGCTGGATGCGGCCAACAAACAGGTCGATTTCCTGAAACAGAACCACGACGCGACCCTGAAACAGCTGCAGGACCTCTCCGTCATCTCCAACGCTCAGGCCGAAAGCATCAAGAAGTCCCTGGATAACATCGGCACCAAGGACGCCTACATCCAGAACCTGCAGGAACAACTCGCGCACAAGGACTCCCTGAACATGGCCCTGGTGACGAACCTGAAAGGCGCGTTGGCGGACGTCAACGACCAGGACGTCAACATCAAGGTGGACAAGGGGGTGGTATATATCGATATCTCCGACAAATTGCTTTTTGCCAGCGGCAAATGGAACGTCACGGAAAAGGCCAAGACCGTCCTCGGAAAAGTGGCCGCGGTCCTGAAAGCCCAGCCCGATATCGAATTCATGGTGGAAGGCCATACCGATAACAAGCCCTACAACCACCCGGGCGAGATCAAGGACAACTGGGACCTCAGCGTCAAGCGCGCCACCTCCGTCGTCCGGATCCTCCAGAAGCAGTACGGCCTGGATCCCGCCCATATCACCGCAGCCGGCCGGAGCGAATACGTGCCTGTTGCTTCGAACGACACGGAAGACGGCCGCGCCGCCAACCGCCGTACCCGGATCGTGATCCTCCCGCAGCTCGACCAGTTCTTCAAGCTGCTTGAACACAAATAGCCAGTAATACAAGAAGCTAAGAGCCGTTTTCCGGACCGGGAAACGGCTTTCTTTTTTCCCCGCCAATCAATTTTATCGGCTAAATGCCGTTATCTGAACAATCCTTTTCAAGCACTTACCAGTATCCGGCTTATGAGATGCAAATGGTTGAATTTTGTGGGTATCGCGCTGGTGGCGGTCATTGGCATTTCCTGTTCGGCCGACGGGCAGGCGCCGGTTGCCCGCAAGGGACTGATCGACCTCCGGGACCGGAATTTCTTCGGCAACTCTTTCGCACTCAACGGTGAGTGGGGCTTTTACTGGAATCGCCTCCTGCCGCCCGACAGCGCAGCGGGCGCCGCCCCGGCCTACGTCCCGTTTCCTGTACTTTGGAACGACCTGACCGTCGACGGCCACAAGCTCCCGACCCGGGGATATGCGACCTACACCCTTACCGTCCTGCTGCCCCGCAAACGACCGCGGATCGGGATGGAGCTTCCGCACACCTATTGCTCCTTCAAGTTATGGGTAAACGGCGTGGTCCAGACTCAAAATGGTATTCCCGCCACTACCCGCGACAGCGCGGTCCCGTTTTGGGCGACGCGCAATATCGCGTTGCCGCCCGGCGAACCGGATACCCTCGTCCTCGAGATGCAGATCGCCAATTTCTGGCACGCCCGCGGCGGCCCGTTCGGCGAGGTCCTAATAGGGGACAAGGATGAACTTTTTCTGAAAAAGAACCGCGACGCCGCATACGATTTTATGATGGCGGGATGCATGTTCATGGGCGGCCTGTTCTTCCTGGGACTCTTCGTATTCAGCAGCCACGATAAGACGATCCTCTATTTCTCGCTCTTTTGCATCGTATTCAGCTACCGCATGGTGGGAACCCAGCACTATTCCCTCCATTCGCTGTTTGCGGACCTCGATTGGTTCGTCACCATCCGCGTCGAATACCTTTCCTTGTCGCTCTCGATGGCGTTCTTTTGCGCCTACACCCGAAGGCTTTACCCGGAAGACATCATTCCGGCCGTCACAAAGGGGTTGATCTGGTTTTGCCTTGGCTACAGCGCCATTGTACTCTTCCTGCCGACACTTGTCTTCACCCGGTTGCTCATCGTATTCCTCGGAATGATGTTCTTTTGCATCGCTTATTCGATGTACGTCTTTCTTCAGGCGGCGCGACACCGGCGAAGCGGGTCGGTATTCGCTCTGGCCAGCACCGCGGTCATGCTTTTCATCGGGTCGGTCATGAACCTGCATTATTTTGCTTTCATTTCCGACTGGCGTATCGTCCTGTTCATTTCCAACATCGCCTTCTTCTTCCTCCAATCCCTGGCGCTTTCGCACCGGTTCGCCCATACCTTCCGCCACGCCGCCTGGCTGGCGCAGCAGGGACTGCAAAGCAAGTCCGAGTTCCTGTCCACCATGTCTCACGAGATCCGCACGCCGCTGAACGCGGTCATCGGCATGACCCACCTGATGTTGCGCAACGAACCGCGCGCCGATCAGAAAGAAGACCTGGACGTTCTTCTTTTTTCCGCCAGCAACCTGCTCTCGATCGTTAACAATATCCTGGACTATAACAAGATCGAGGAGGGGAAGATCGGGTTCGAGGAAGTTCCCATGGACCTCGCGGCAATCGCCCGGAATATCGTCGCCGGCCTCAGAAGTGCGGCGGACGAACGCGGCATCCAGCTGCGGGCGGAGATCGATCCGGGTCTGAACCGGAAGGTCATCGGCGACCCCACCCGGATCAGCCAGGTGATCAACAACCTGGTGCACAACGCCGTCAAATTCACAAAAGTCGGTTCGGTGCTGCTCTCCGTTACCGTGGATGCCATGGCGAATGGCCGCGTGACCGTGACGGTAAGGGTGGAGGACACGGGCATCGGCATCCCGGCCGAGAAACACGCCGTCATCTTCGACCGGTTCACGCAGGCCGACTCCTCCACTTCCCGGAGCTATGGCGGCACCGGCCTGGGACTGGCCATCACCAGGAAGATCCTCGAATTGCAGGGCGTCGAGCTCAAATTGCAGAGCGAGCCGGGAAAAGGCTCGGTCTTTTATTTTACCCAGACATTTCCCTGCGGGAACGAGATCCTGGCCGACGGCCCGGAAACAAAGGTCGCCGAGGCGCCTGAACAACTCCTGCGCGGCATCCGCATTTTACTGGTGGAAGACAACCCGCTCAATGTCCTCGTCGCCCAGACCATGCTGGAGAACAACGGGGCCCTCGTCGATGTGGCCGTCAACGGCGCCGAAGCGCTCGAGAAGCTGGACGCGCGGTCCCATCAACTGGTGCTGATGGACCTGCACATGCCCGTCATGGACGGCTATGAGGCGACCGTCCTGCTGCGGAGACGCGGCGAGACCCTCCCCATCATCGCGCTCACCGCCAGTACGCCAAAGGAAGTGGAAAGCGATGCCTTCGCGGCAGGGCTCAACGATGTGGTCGTAAAGCCCTTTAGCCCTGACGAGTTGTACCGCGTCATTTTGCAGCACGTGAAGCCGAGCCCGCAATAAGCGGCCGCCGCTTTATCCTTCCGGTTGCCGGCACGTCGCGGCGTTGTCAAATCAATGCAACATCCGGTTCCGGCGCATCCGCGCCTCTTCCAGGTCCAGCTGGAACTCTTCATTGCGCACGAGCTCTTCGGGGAATTCATTCTGTTGCCGGACCCGCGCCAGTTCGGTCCGCTGCAACCCGATCAGCTCCAGCTGGAGCTGCCTGAAACGTGGCAGAAAGGCCGGGATCACGGCATTTTCATCTTCCTTCTCCAGGATCTTTCCTGTCAGGTCCACCATCTTCTCGTACCGCTCCTTCAGCCGGACAAAGGCTTCGATGGAGGACGCGTCGTCGCCATAGGCGGTATTGATATGCGCCAGCGCCACGCTGGCCAGGCGCAGCCGCAGGCTGAGTTGTTTTTCCCGCTCCCCGTCGTCGGCTTCGATCCCGAGCCACCGGATGATCAGGGGCAGCGTCAGACCCTGGATGACGAGCGTGACGAGGATGACAATAAAGGTGATGCACAGGATCAGGTTCCGGTGCGGGAATTCCTCTCCGCCGGGCAGGGCGATCGGGATCGCCAGCGCCGATGCCAGCGAGACGACACCACGCATCCCGCTCCACCCGATCAGGAAGGTCTGCCTGCCGGGCGGCCGCCGCTCGCGTCGCCGGATCCGCCCGCTGATCAACCTCGGCAGGTAGGCGCCGGGGTAGACCCAGAGCAACCGGACGGCGATGGCCACGGCACTGATGCAGAGCCCATATAGGATCGCCGCTTGCAGCGAGTATTCGCCGAGGCCCCGGATGATACCCGGCAGTTGGAGCCCGATCAGGATAAAGACGATCCCATTGAGCAAAAAGACCAGCACGTTCCAGACACTCAGCGTCGTCAGCCGGCTCCCGTAGTCGAAGATATCCTGCGACCGGAAGCTGAGGAACAATCCCCCGCTGACCACCGCAAGCACACCCGATGAATGAAAATGTTCCGCTGTTATATACATCAGGTAAGGGGTGATCAGCGTGATGCCCGTGTCGATGGTGGCGGTAGTGGGCAGCCACCGGTGGATCGCATACACGACATGCGCGATCGCCAGACCGATCAGGATACCTACGAAGACGACGGCCAGGAAATTCATCCCCGCCTGTACGAACACGAACCTCCCCGTAAAGAGCGCCGCGAGCGCAAATCGGTAAACGATCAGGCTCGAGGCGTCGTTGACCAGGCTTTCCCCTTCCAGGACGGTCGTCACCCTTTTCGGCACTTTTAATTTTTCGAGCACGCTCGAAGCGGCGACGGCATCCGGCGGCGACACGATCCCGCCCAGCAGGAAACCCAGTTCAAGCGGAAAATCCGGGATCAGCCAATGGGCAAAATACGCCACCGCAACGGCCGTCAGCAGGACGAGCCCGAAAGCCAGCATCCCGATCGGCCGGCGCATGCGCCAGAATGCATGCCAGGAGGTATTCCAGGCCGCGGAATAGAGGAGCGGCGGCAGGAAGATGATAAAGACGACGTCCGGTTCGAGGCGGATGAGCGGGATACCGGGGATGACGCTGATGCCGAGACCCGCAACGACCAGCAGGATCGGATAGGAAATGCGCAGCTTGTCGCTCAGCATGGCCAGCATGGAGACGACGAACAGGAGCGCGATCACAACCAGGAGCCCGTCCTTTAGCATTCTCGTAAGATAAGCTATTCGGCAATTATTTTCCGGAGCCGGCGCCCTCCGTGTCTTTCCGGGGAATATCTTCCACACCGGCCGTCGCGGGTGACTGGCACAATTTTTCTCCGTGGATGGAAAAGGCTACTGTATGAAAAATCCTGGAATGATATTCCTGATGTTCCTGCTGGCCTGCAACAGCTCATCCAACGTCAGCCCGGACACGCCAAAGGATTCGGTGCCGCCCGTTCCGAACCGTCCCAGCACAAAGGATACGACGACCCTCGCGGGTACCTGGTATCTCGAACCGGTTCCGCCCACCGATACCACCACGGCAGAATTGCCCCGGATCCGGTTTGTACCGGAGGTCGGCCGGTTCAATGGCTTTACCGGTTGCAATGCCATGAGGGGGACGTTCTATTTCAGCCGGAAGGACAGCAGCATCTCGTTCGGCGACAAAATTGTCGTCGGCCGGAAACTCTGCAGAGGATACAACGAATCGGCATTGCTGTCCGCGCTCAAAAGGACGGGCCGCTTTCAGCTGCACAACGACGTGCTGTTGCTCACGACCGACAGCCGCACCCAGCTGACCAGGTGGCGAAGGGCGAGAAGCGTACCGCGGGGGAAACCAGGATAACATAACACAAGCTTCATATTCCGGTAATATCAGAAAACGAACTTTCAGCTAAACCATGCATTATGTCGACAACATCTTTAGTGGACCTCACCCGTGAACTGCTCAACTGCGGAATTTTCAGCCACCTCCCCGATGAAGAGATTGCCCGCCTGCATTGGATGATACTCCGCGGGCAACGGGACAAGGACCTGCCGCTGCAGCCATTGCTGAGCTATTGGTACCGCGGGGAATACTATTCGTCCAATGCTTCGCCCCGCCTGCTGCAGACCTGCAACGAATTCCTGCAGCGAATGGGCCAGCCGCTCATCGACGTTTACGGCGAAGAGTTCTATGAAGCCTGAGGCCCTGTGTAATAACTCCCCGGGTCTTCCAGCACCTTCCTCCACTGACGCCGGTGGCTGTCCTGCCACCGCTTGTCGGGATGGATGTTCCAGTCCACCCGCGTGAGCTGCTCCCGCACAAAGTCGCGCTTTTCCGGATGTACGAAGAGTGGATGGCCGAAGTACCACTCCGGGTCCGCCGTCAACGCCTTCCAGAATGCCTCCCAGCTGACATACCAGGTGTCGTGCACCTCCACTTCGCCGTTGTCGGCATCCGCAACGCTGTAGTTATACAAAAAAGAAGACCCGCCATTTTCCTCCGGCACCCGGTACAGGCTCCCGCCGGTCCGCTCAGAACTGATGTCAAAATAGAGTTCCTTTGGCATGAAAAAAATACTAATTTCGGCAAAGCGGATCGAATCCGCGTCAAAAAAAACATAATATGTCGCTCATTCCCAACAATAAAAAGAAAAAGGACGGCAAGGCGCTCGCCGGGCCCAAAAGCAATATCCCCGGTTTCCCCGCCGGAAAAGGAAAGGCCAACAGCAAAGCCGTCAATAAGAACACAAGACAGACCGGCGGATCGCAACGCGGCTCCTGAAATTGATATGGATTTGACTACCTTCGCGACATGCATGATTATCTAAGCGAATTGAATGATCGGCAGCGGGAAGCGGTATTGCATAAGGATGGTCCGATCATGATCGTCGCAGGCGCCGGCAGCGGGAAAACCAAGGTCCTGACCACGCGGATCGCCCACCTGCTGGCCCAGGGTGTGAGCGCATTCAACATCCTCGCCCTCACCTTCACGAACAAGGCGGCGAAGGAGATGAAGGACCGCGTGGAGAAGATCCTCGGCAATAACGACGCCCGCAACCTCTATATCGGCACCTTCCACAGCGTATTCGCGCGAATTCTGCGTGGCGAGGCTCATCACCTCGGCTATGAGCGGAATTTCACTATTTACGATACCGATGACGCCAAAAGCGTCGTCAAGACCGTCATCAACGAGTTGAACCTCGACGACAAGCACTACAAACCCAATACGGTATACAACCGTATCTCCGCCGCCAAGAACGCCCTGGTCGGGCCTGCCGAATATGCGAACGACTACGCCATCCAGCAGGAAGATATGCGGAGCAACCGGCCGGCCATCGCGCAGATCTACGATGCCTACGCAAAGCGCTGTTTCAAGAACGGCGCCATGGATTTTGACGATCTCCTGATCAGGATGTATGAACTGCTGAAGAATTTTCCGGAAAGCCTGCATAAGTTCCAGCACAAGTTCAAGTACATCCTGATCGATGAATACCAGGATACCAATCCCGCCCAATACGAGATCATCAAGCTGCTCGGCGCGGCCCATGAGAATGTCTGCGTGGTGGGAGACGATGCACAGAGCATCTACAGCTTTCGCGGGGCCACGATCGAGAATATCCTTCAGTTCCAGAAGGACTATGACGACGTGAAAGTGGTGAAGCTCGAACAAAACTACCGGAGCACCCAAAGTATACTCAACGTCGCCAACGAGGTCATCCGGAATAACAAAGGCCAGATACCAAAGAACCTCTGGACGGACAATGCCGCGGGGGAAAAGATCCGGCTGGTCCGGCTCATGACCGACAACGAGGAGGGTAAATATGTGGCGGACACCATCCAGGAACAGCGGCTCCGGAACCACTACAATAACAAGGACTTCGCGATCCTGTACCGGACGAACGCCCAAAGCCGCGCCTTCGAAGAAAGCCTTCGCCGGATGGCCATTCCGTACACCATGTACGGCGGCATCAGCTTCTACCAGCGGAAGGAGATCAAGGATTTCCTCTCCTACCTCCGGGTCATCGTTAACCCGCGCGACGAGGAAGCATTGAAACGGATCATCAATTATCCCGCCCGCGGCATCGGCAAAACTTCGATCGACAGGGCCGTACTTGCCGCCAATGAGCGCGGGATCTACCTCTGGGAAGTCCTGGAGCGCGCGTCGGAATTCGGGTTCAGGGCCGGTACGGGGGAAGCGGTGGACAATTTCGTCCTGATGATCCGCAGCTTCGCCAGCATGCTGGCGACAAAGAACGCGTACGATGTCGCCCAGCACGTCGGCAAACAGACCAATCTGGTCAGGGAACTTTTTAACGACAAATCTACCGAAGGGGTGGCGCGCTACGAGAACATCCAGGAATTGCTCAACTCCATCAAGGAATTTACCGAAATGCCCGACGAGGATGGGGTCCTGGAGGCCGGGGCCAAGAGCCTCGGCAATTATCTCCAGCAAATCACGCTGCTGACCGACGCCGATGAAAAGGACCCCAATGCCGACACAGTCAAGATGATGAGTATCCACGCGGCGAAAGGACTCGAATTTACCTGCGTGTTTGCCGCCGGTCTCGAAGAAATGCTCTTTCCGAACGCCATGGCGATCAATACCCGCGAGGAACTGGAAGAAGAGCGCCGGCTGTTCTATGTCGTGATCACCAGGGCGAAACAAAAACTCTGGGTCACGTACGCCAACACCCGCTACCGCTTCGGCAACCTTGTCCAGAACGAGCCCAGCCGGTTTATCGACGAGATACCGTCCGAGTTCCTGGACCGCAGCTTCGCCGGCGGCGGCGTCCGCAACCAGGGCCAGGGTTTCAGCGGCCCGTCGGGTTCTGCATTCGAAAGACTGCATGGCGGCCGTTTCAATCCGGCGGAGCAGGCGGAAAGAAGATATGGTCCGCCGCCCGGGAAAACAGATGCGAAGCCATCGTATATCCCGCCCAAACCGCTCCCAAAAACCGTCGAGCACCATCCGAGCCCGGATTTCGTTGCCAGCGACACCTCTTCGCTGCAGGTTGGACAAAAGGTGGAGCACCAGAAGTTTGGATTCGGTGAGGTTGTCTCCGTGGAGGGGAACGCACACAATCCCATCGCCACCGTCAAATTCCAGCACAATGGCGAGAAGAAGATTATGTTAAACTACGCCAGGTTGAGGATCGTTGACTAAGTGGAAACCCTTGTCCCGCGCTCTCTTCCGGGGAATATTTCTCATGCTGGGAACAAAATAATTCGTGTCACCGCCGGCCGCGAAAAAAGGCCTTGCGGCGACGTGGGACGGAGCCGCGGAGTTATAGACTTTAACAAAAAATTTCTATCTTTTACGCATGACCGAAATGTACAAAGTACAGCCAGGCGGATTGTATTTTGTAACCCTCACCGTAGTTGGCGGGATCGACGTCTTCACCCGCTGCGAGTATTGCGACCTCTTGATCGATAACCTGAACTATTGTATCGATAACAAACGGTTAAGGGTATACGAATATGCCATCCTCCCGAGTCAACTGTATGTGGTTGCCGATGTGGAAGCCGGGAAAGGCAATCTGCCGAAAGTTTTGAGGGACCTGAAAAGCGTCTCGGCCAAACAACTGCTTCGCGCCATTTCCGAACATCCCGACGAGACCCGAAAAGAATGGCTCATGCGGCAATTCCAATTCTTTGCCAACCGGTACCAGCACGATTCGGAACACCACTTCTGGCAGTTCGGCAACCAGCCGGTCGACATCGGGAAGTTGGTGACCAAGGGCAAGCCGGCGCCTTCACCCATCGAAAAGCTCATGCAGGCCGGCTTTGTCGACGATCCCGTCCACTATGTATATTGCAGCGCCTGGCCAGGCCAGCGGGTCAGACTCGCGCCCGATCCCTCCCTGATGAACAAAAAATAAATTGATCCGGCCTGCTCAAAAAGGGCCGGATTTTTGTAACTTTAAACCAATCCCCTCCTATCCTTGTTTCGATGACAGGTCCTGAAACCGGCCAGGAAATCCGTTTGTTTAACAAAAATAGGTGCGTATGCTGTCCAGAGAGAAGCCGATCACTCCGCTTGATGCGTGTTATTTCTTGACGCTCAATACGGTAGACAAGATCGATCTATTTGTTCGACCGGCCTACAAACAAGTCATTACGGACGGCCTCAACCACTTCATCCACACCTGCGGACTTAACCTGTATGCCTGGTGCCTGATGAGCAGCCATCTTCACCTTATTCTCCGCACAAGGGATGCGGCGGCGCCTGCATATTTCGAACGGGATTTCAAGAAATATACTACTCCGGCCCTGCTCAAGACGATCGAAACCGAAATGGACCTTCGCCGGTACTGGATGATGAAGCGGTTTGAAGAATACAGCAAATCCCTGCGCCACCTTGAAAAATATCATGTCTGGCAAAATTGCAGCAGCCCCTTCCGCATCGACCAGGAGCCCCGCCTGCTGATGGACCGGATCGTGCATGTCCACGAGAACCCCGTCAGGGAAGGGATCGTCGATCAGCCCGAGGCCTATCTTTTTAGCTCGGCGCGCGATTATAGCGGGATCCACGGCCTGGTTGACGTCAAGGTCGTCCAGCCGCAGGGGCTATTTGTCGTGAAAAGGTTGTCCGCCAATTGAGATCGCCGGACCGTCCAGGATCACCGGCCGTTTTAGAAAAGTATACTCCTCCAGGATCAGCCGCCGGTAATCATCCTCGCTGAGCATCTTCTCCTTCAGGCCCATTTCCTTGTATTTGACCGCCCGCCGGCTGAACAGCGCTTCATAGGAACCGGTCCGGGATTTCAGTTCGTCCAGCTGCGCGGGCGTGATCTTTTCCGTCTTGATATCCTGCAGCTGAAACCTCTTTTTCGCGGCTCCCATTTCTTTCAGGATCCGCTGGCAGGTGCTGCACGTAGAAAGATGATAGATCTTTTTCATATCCGTTCCGCTTTTTGGCGCTGCGAATGTAATATTTTCGCTCCACCCACGACGTAGTCTATACATCTTCAAAAACTCGTATTTGCCGGACTCCGCCACACAGGAAGCCTTCGTCAGGCTGGTGAACGATCACCGCGGTATGCTGTACAAAGTGTGCCGGCTGTATTGCTTTTCCGCCGCGGACCGCCAGGACCTTTTCCAGGAGATCGTTGTCCAGCTGTGGCGGTCCTACCCGTCCTTCCGGGGCGACTCGCGGGTCGGAACCTGGCTCTATCGTATCGCGCTCAACACGGCGATCACGGGCCTCCGCCGGCGCCGGCGGCTGATCACCAGCGTGGACCCGGAGCGCCTGCCTACCGAACTGCAGGATATCCAATACGCCGCGGAAAAGGAAGAGCAGCTTCAATTGCTGTATACGGCGATCGGACGGCTCACCGAAATCGAAAAGGCGCTGACCATGCTCTATCTCGAAGACAAAACATACCAGGAAATGGAGGATATCCTCGGCATTTCCCAGAACAACCTCCGGGTAAAAATGAACCGGATAAAAGACAAATTGCGTAAGATCACCCAAGCAGAAACCCATGGAATTGGAAAGTCTTAAATACATCTGGCATTCCCTCGACGTTCCGCCGGCGAAGGAAGAAGACAACAGGGCCTTGCTGGCCCTTGTCGAAAGAGGAGCACGGGGGCCGGTGGATCGCATGCGCCGCAACCTGATCGGCGAAGCGGTAACCATTTTGGTCGCTTATATTCCGGTAGCTGTGCTGTTCCTGCTGGAGTTTGATGGCCGGCTGGCTGCCATCTCCTGGCTCTTTATCGGCGTGGCCGCGTTCTTCCTGGCCTATTACTACCGGAAATACCGGCTGTTGTCGAAAATGCAGTGCCCCGCCTGCGAGGTGAGGTCGAACCTGGTCCGTCAGGTCGCAATATTAAAAAGATACACCCGCTTCTACGTCATTGCCGGGACGGCCATGATCCCCATCACGTGGCTCTTCGCCTACGGGATCGTTCGCTGGCGTCTTGCCGCCGACGTCGCGGAGCTGTACCGCCGGGCGCACCCCGTACCGTGGTGGGCGTCGCCGGTATTTTGGCTGATCATGCTGATACCGCTGACGGTCGGCATCTATTTTGCCAATGCGTGGTACGTCGATCGGCTCTACGGCCGCCACATTAAAAAATTACACGATTTACTTCTCGAAATGGAAGCGGAGTGATTAATTTACCGGGAAATCGACATCCATGAAGGCAAGACTCCTGGTCCTCACCGCAGTTCTTTTGACGGTCGCCGCCGCTTGTCCCGCTCAACACAAACCCGGCGCCGCACAAAATGCCGGCGCTTCGCTCAAAACCGCAGCTCCGAACCACGCCGGCGCTTCGCACAAACCCGCCGCCGCAGCCCAAAACGACGAAGCCGCGATCCGCCGGATCATGGCCGATCAGACCGATGCCTGGAATAAGGGCAACCTCGTATCGTTTATGAAAGGCTACTGGAACGACGATTCCCTGGTGTTCATCGGCAGATCTGGCCCCAGCTACGGCTACCGGCAGGCCCTCGCCAACTACAAAAAGAATTACAGCGGTCCGGACCAAATGGGGAAACTATATTTCGATCTGCTCAAAATAAAAAGACTTTCCGCAGACTACTACTTCGTGATCGGGAAATGGTTCCTGAAAAGAAAGGCGGGCGACATCGGGGGCGTATACACCCTCCTTTTCCGCCGGATCGATGGGCATTGGCGGATCATCGTCGATCATACCAGCTGACCGGTCGTCCCGACACCCTGCGCCATAACCGGCCACCCTGCTCCATCAGTTGATCAGCAATTTCCTGAATTCGGTCGAATCGCCGTTGAAGACGTCGAAATCCACCCGGGTCAGGATCCCGTTCACCCTGCCGGCTTCGCTGTGTTGCCAGAACGACCAGTCGCGGGAAATATTCGGCCGGTTTTTCTGCAGATAGTGGGCGACCCAAAGCGGGTAGCCGTCGAAATCGGCTTTCAGGTATTGTTTGTAGAAATCGACATTGGTGTAGATCATCGGAATGACATGGTAGTAGTCCTGCACGGTCTGCAGCCATTCCTTTGCCCGCTGTTTCAGCCGGTCGGCGGGTACGCCGTAGGTCTGTTCGATGTCGAGTACGGGCGGCAGATCGCCCGGAAGGAGCTCTACCGAATTGATGAAATTCTCCGCCTGCGCCTTACCGCTCTTGGTAGCCAGAAAAAAATGATAAGCGCCCCTGGACAGGCCCGCATCCCGCGACTTCTTCCAGTTGCGCCGGAAAAAAGCGTCCTCGTTCCCCAGGCCCTCGGTCGCCTTGATGAACGCGAAACTCATTTGGATATCGCCCACCCTCATGCCCCTCACCATGCCCCAGTCGATATAGTCCTGGTATTTGGATACGTCAATGCCGTGAATGTTGTAATTGACGGGGACCTCGATGCCAAAGGCGGCATAATTGATGAAATGGGCCCGCCTTTCCAGCAACCAGATATAGCCGAGCCAACCCACTCCGACGGCGATCGCCCCGCCCACCAGCACCAAAAGGACCTTCCCGGCGCTGTTTTTCCTTGTTTTATATGCCATACTGATGTAAGCCCGATGTCCCAAGCTCCTCTCCAACGGTGTACAAACATAATTTAGTATTTTTATATTTTCCAATCCGATGACCGGAATTAACCGTTGGGATACGATCAATTTATTGTCCAAGCTTACCCTCCGCCGCATATGGAACGGGCTGAAGGTATTGAGCAGCTATTACCTGAGTAAATGGACAAAACGGGCGGTCCAGTGGGGCTACCCGGTCTCGCTTTCCTTTGAACCCACCACCGCCTGTAACCTGCGATGTCCGGAATGTCCCAGCGGTTTGCGCGCTTTCACGCGGCCGACGGGCATGCTGCAGGACAGTTTTTTCCGGCAGACGATCGACCAGCTTTCGCGGGAACTCGTCTACCTGGTCTTCTACTTCCAGGGAGAGCCGTATCTCAATCCCGCTTTCCTGGACATGGTCGCCTACGCTTCGTCGAAAGGCATTTACACGGCCACTTCCACCAACGCGCACTACCTGACCGACGCGAATGCCCGGCGAACGGTGGAAAGCGGCCTCGACCGGCTGATCATTTCCATCGACGGGACCACTCAGGATGTCTATGAACAATATCGCGTCGGCGGCCGGCTCGACAAGGTCCTGGAAGGCGCGCGGAATATCGTCCGGTGGAAAAGGGAGCTGAAAAGTCGTACCCCGTTCATCTTTTTTCAATTCCTTGTCGTAAAGCCGAACCAGCATCAGTTGGAAGATATCCGCCGGCTCGCCGCGGAAACCGGTGTCGACGAAGTCCGGTTCAAGACCGCCCAGGTCTATGACTATCGCAACGACCCCAACAACCTGATCCCTTCGGTCCCGAAATACAGCCGTTACCGCCGGAACGCGGGCGGGGAATGGAGAGTGAAGCACCGCCTCGACAATCACTGCTGGCGACTCTGGCATGCCACCGTCATCACCTGGGACGGACTCGTGGTTCCCTGCTGTTTCGACAAGGACGCGCAGCACCCGCTCGGCGATCTGAAAGGCAAACCTTTCAAGGAGGTCTGGCGCGACGACCGGTATGTACATTTCCGCCGCCGGGTACTCGAAAGCCGGAAGAATGTCGATATTTGCGCCAACTGCAGCGAAGGCGCCCGGGTCTGGCAGGACTGAATGCCCCTCCCGCGGCTCTTAGGCAACATGCCGCCTGTCGTCGTCACCGCTCAACCCGCAACTATGCCGCTTTCTTCGTCTATGGCTTCCCGTTTGAATCACCAGCATCATTCCATTCGCGAGATCGTGGGCGACTTGCCGGAGAATGCGCTGCGGATGCGCGCCCAGCCCGGGAAATGGAGCGCCCTGGAAAACATCGCGCACCTCACGGCCTATCAGCCGGTCTTTATCGACCGGTTGGAACGCATCGACGCGGAGCAGGGGCCAGTCTTCGGGCGGTATGTCGCAGAAAACGACCCGCAGTTCCAGGGGTACCTTGAACGGTCGCTGGCCTCCCTCTTGAAACAACTGGATACGGACCGGTCCCGGATCCAAACGCTGCTGGAGACGGGAGGCGAACCTTTCCTGGCAAAGACCGCCAAGCATGCCCGCTACGGGCTTCTCTCGGTAAAAGACTGGACGGAGTTCTTTTTATTGCACGAATCGCATCACCTGTATACGATCTTCCTCCTGGTGCGCGACCTCCGCGCCAACCTGCAATAGATAAATTCTGTAATTTTAATCATGGCACTTCGACACGAGATCAACCAGCGAAAATTCCGTAATGAATATCAGAAAGCAAGAATCAATATCCTCTACACCAGTAACTGGCTCGCCGAAAAGATCGGTATCGTCTTTGACGCCTGGAATATCACCGCGCGCCAGTTCAATATCCTCCGCATCCTTCGCGGCGAGGGCAAACCGCTCTCGACCCTCCAGATCCGGCAGCGAATGCTGGATAAAATGAGCGATACCAGCCGGATCGTCGACCGCCTGGTCCGCAAGGGGCTCGTCAAAAAGAGCCCCAACACCGAAGACCGCCGGTTGGTGGATATCGTGATCACCGCAAAAGGCAGGCAATTGCTGGAAAAGATGGACCCCCTGGAAAGCGAATTTGACAAAATGATGGTCCATCTGTCCGAACAGGAGGCTGCCATGCTCAACCGCCTGCTGGATAAATTGCGCAACGTGCTGCCGCTGCTCTTCTTTCCGCTGCTCTTTCTCCTGCCGGCGCACTCGGCCGCCCAGACGACTGACTCGCTCTCAAAACCCGCGACCGCCCTAACGGCCGACTCCCTGTCGCATCCCGGACCCCGGCCGACGACCGCCCGGACGACCGCTCCGGCGACCGCCTCCCCGACTACCGCCTCCCCGGCGACCGCCACTCGGGCGACCGCCACTCGGGCGACGACCATTCCGATTACCGATTCCTTTTCGAATCCCGGTCCCCGGCCTAAATACGAATTTCGGGCCGCCTGGGTGGCTTCGGTGGAGAACATCGACTGGCCTTCGCAGAAAGGCCTTTCCGTCGACAGCCAAAAGGTGGAATTCACGCGGCTGCTCGACATGCACCAGCGCAACGGGCTCAACGCGGTGGTGGTCCAGATCAGGCCCGCCGCGGACGCATTTTTCCCCTCTCCCTACGAACCCTGGAGCGAATGGCTGACGGGCGTTCAGGGTCAACCGCCGTCTCCATATTACGATCCGCTGGCCTTCATGATCGAAGAGACGCACAAGCGCGGGATGGAATTCCATGCCTGGTGCAACCCTTACCGCGCGGTACACACCATTGGCAAATCCTCCGTCGCCTCCGATCACGTATCCCGCCAGCATCCGGACTGGTTCGTCCGCTTCGAAAAGACCCTCTATTTCGACCCGGGAAATAAGGAGGTGCAGCGATACCTCGTAACGGTCGTCCGCGACATCGTCCGGCGCTATGACATCGACGCCCTGCATTTCGATGATTATTTTTATCCCTATGATATCGTCGAGGGCGGCGGCCGTAAGGACTTTCCGGACGACGCCAGCTATGCAAAATATGGGAACGGACTGTCCAAAGGCGACTGGCGCCGCGCCAACGTCGACTCGGTCATCGAAGAAATCGGAAAGGCCGTCAAGGAGGAGCGTCCGCACTGCAAATTTGGTGTCAGCCCCTTCGCGATCTGGCGCAATATCGACAAGGACCCGGAAGGCAGCAACACCCACGCCGGCGTGACGGACTACGACAATCTCTACGCGGATATCCTCCTGTGGCTGCGGAAGGGCTGGATCGATTATGTGGTCCCGCAGATCTATTTCGAATTCAGCCATCCCCGCGCGCCCTACGCGCTGCTGGTCGACTGGTGGGCACGTCATACCTATGGCCGCCAGTGTTATATCGGGCTTGCTCCGTTCCTGGCGGGCTCCCGGCCCGCCTGGCGCGATTCCGCCG
>Ga0134125_10000127_pt1 | contig 112420 bp, 80 predicted proteins | sample KB31751_FD_96464 | JGI IMG/M metagenome (GOLD analysis project Ga0134125, IMG submission 96464) | Terrestrial soil microbial communities with excess Nitrogen fertilizer from Kellogg Biological Station, Michigan, USA - KB3-175-1 | ecosystem: Environmental > Terrestrial > Soil > Unclassified ... | reverse complement strand
GCCTGGCGCCGTGGTCACTCACGTTGGTCGCTAACAGAGGCGGGCCGAGATTTTTGGTGATGCCACGGGCTCGTCCCGTGGAGTGTTCACGCTTCAGGCTGGTGGCAGGCGGCAACGTGAAACTCCACGGGGCCAGCCCGTGGCCACTTGCGAACCGATGGATCAGCCTGTCTTTGTAGCTGTGCACATGAAGCACCACAGGGCCAGCCTGTGGTATCGGCTAAGGCTTCAGTTCACCATCTATGCTTTACCTACTTTTTCTTGGCACACTGGTTCAAGTCCTGCCTATTTCCGTTGAAAAATTTCGCGCGAGGCTGCACTCGAAACATCCCCCAGCTGCCGCTGAGGGGATTCAAGACTTTTCGGGCAAAGTCACCTGGCTTGCTGGCCTAATGCTGGGTGGTCTGGGGCGCAGGTCGCGTACGAATCGAAATTGGCGACGCCAGGGTGCGATGCACGGGACACTTCCCCGCAATCTCCAATAGCCTGCGGTGTTGATCTTCTGAAAGATCTCCTACTACTGAAACTTCTACGTCAATGATGTCAATCAGCTTGGCTTCGCTATCGCACGTGGCACAATCTTCAGCATGGACCCTCGCGTAACTGAGGCGAACCTGAACGCCGTCGAGCGGCCACTGCTTTCGGTCTGCATACATTCGCAAGGTGATGCTGATACACGCACCAAGCGCCGCCAGTAGCAACTCGTAAGGATCAGGCCCAGCATCAGAGCCACCAGAAGCGACTGGCTCGTCAGCCTGGAGCAGATGGTGGCCCACCGATATGTTTTGTACATACCTGATCAGCCCGTCATTGACGATCACTGCTTTGCTCATTGATCTACGTGGACCGATGGCTTTATTGGCATCATCGTTTGCTCTGGTCCGTTAACCACCAATTCCTTGCGCACCATGTTCTTCAGTAGATATCCGCAAGCGCCGGCATCGAACGCTCGTACGGCTTGTACGTCACCGCCGTAGGTTGTTAGCACAATGATGCGGGCATTGGGAAAGTCTTTGCGAATCGCGAGAATTGCGTCAACACCGTTCATTTCAGGCATCTGCAAATCCATCAGAGTTATATCGGGACGATGGACACCGAATTGTTCTATTGCTTCGCGTCCATTACTCGCTGTGCGACGAGAAACAAATCTGTTTCATTGCCAAGCACGGCGGCGATCCCTTCTCGCAATAAAGGATGATCATCTACGCTCAGGATTCGAATGGGACTTTTCGCACTCATAGTCAATCAATGACCAAAACCGAAAAACAAAGACTTTGCCTGCGAGTGTACTACTAATTTTTTGAAATGGTTAGAGAAGCCTGTTCGGGATTGTTGGGGGTAGTGCCAAACTTTTGGAGTGCGATGACCTGTCATCGCTTTCGCCCGCGGCGGCTCGACGCGAGGGTTGATTATAGGCTGTTTTGGACAATTGCTGCGACAGGTTGCAGCGACGAAAGCGCCGACAGGTCGGCGCACTCCAAATGTCGGTCGGCTTGGGATATGGAGATGTCTCACGATTCCCTTTTAACGACTCCCGAAAGCCACACAAGCAGATTAGCGATAACCTCGCGGCGATTCAGTTCGTGAAGGATTTCGTGCCGGCCGCCGGTATAGAAATCGTGTGCGATGGAAGCAATTCCCGCGCTATGGTACCGGTCGATCAGCACTCGCACTCCTTCTAACTTTCCTCCGACCGGATCGTCGCTGCCGGAAAAAATGTAGATCGGAAGATCAGCGCGCACCGTGCGGATTGCCGTCGGATCCGCTAGCCGCGGGAACGCGTCAACAAATGACTCCATTGAGCTTGCGCTCAACGATGGGAAGCAGAGTGGATCGTTGATGAAAGTATCGACTTCGTCCTCGTCGCGGCTGAGCCAATCGAACGGCGTTCGACCCGGTTCAAACGATGCGTTCATCAACTTCATCGGATCCTCGCCCGCTGGTACGTCCTGGACGGTACGCGCCAGGCAATCCAAAGCGCCTGATCCGGAAAGCACTAAGCCGTCGATCGAACGACTATGGTCGAGGATGAATTGTTGGGCAGCAAACGATCCCATGCCGTGACCCAACAGAATGTATGGTTTGCCCGGATATTCGTTCTTGGCAAGGTATCTCAAAGTAGCCATGTCCTTGACGAGCTGATCAAAACCACCTTGTCCGAAGTCGCCGAAACTGCCAGTAGGTTTTGCCGTCAGGCCGTGGCCTCGGTGATCGTTTCCGTAAACAACAAATTCCGCGCGCGCCAATATGTCGGCCAATTCTGCGTAACGGCCAATGTGCTCACCAAGTCCGTGGGCGATTTGTACAACGCCACGAATCTTGTGCTGGCCGCTCCATTTCACACAGGCGATGGAAAGATCGTCATCGCTGATGAAGTTAAATCGCTCTGGTTCCAACTGAGACATAAGTCACCTTTTCCTAAATGTCTTCCGTCGCATCGCAGGTAATTCGATCAACTAGCGTGGTTGTGATCGATAGACCCTGCTTGAGCGTCAGCGTTACGGGCGTACGCTCAGCCACGTCAGCAAGCCGCGCGCGTTGTTCCTCATCCAACTCACCCTCGAAGCTAAGCACGCGCGTGATCGCTCCCTCTTTGAAATGCGCATCAACCTGCACTGCAGCCAACAGCCATTGCTTCCGCTCCGCATACATGCGCAGTGTGATCGCCGTGCACGCGCCAAGTGCCGAGCACAACAGTTCGTAAGGGCCCGGGCCCGCATCCTGACCGCCAAGTTTTGTGGGCTCGTCGGCGACGAGCTGATGATGCCCGGCCGCGATCGCCACCACGTAATTCGTCGCACCGATCTTCGCTTTCGCGCGTGCCATGTCTTCTCACAAACTCCACAATTTCACGAGTAGCTCTCATTCTCAGAGGGAAACTCTCCACGTTTTACATCGTCGTTGTATGAATCGAGTGCGGCGTGGATCATTTCAAAGGCGCTCGCATAAGTTCGTAAGAACTTTGGTTTGAAAGAAGGATTGAGTCCGAGCAGATCCTGATAGACAAGAACTTGTCCGCTAACAGCTGGGCCGGCGCCGATGCCGATCGTTGGAATCGTCAAGAGTTCGGTGACTTTCCGCGCGGCCTCAGCCGGCACGCACTCGAGTACGAGCGCGAAGCAACCGGCATCTTCCAGCTCGCGCGCTTGCGATGCCAGGAGTTCAACCGCCGCATCTGTCTTTGCCTGGACTTTCATCCCGCCAAGCTGATTAACCGACTGTGGCGTGAGGCCGAGATGGCCCATCACCGGTACTCCCGAATCGGCAATGTGACGCACGATCTCGGCATGGCCCCGCACGCCTTCGAGCTTAACCGAGTGAGCGCCGGCGCTCATCAGTTCATGGACACAATCCATCGCCTCCTTCAATCCTTTTCGATAGGAAAGAAACGGCATGTCACCGACGATGAACTTTGAAGGCGCTCCCCGCGCCACCGCCGCTGTGTGCATCGCCATCATCGTCGTAGTAGCCGAAAGGGTATTCGGATAACCATGCATGGTCATCGCGACGCTGTCACCAACCAGAATGCAGTCGACGCTCGATTGCGCCACTGCGCGCGCGCTCGAGTAGTCATAGCAAGTGATCATCGATATCTTGCGACCCTCGTTTTTCATCTTTTGAAAGTCGAGCACGGTCATCGGGCGCACTGCTGCTTTGGCCTCGATGGAGCTCGAGCTACCCGGCAACAGCCGGATTGTGCGCGCATCATTCGGTTGAACGCTTTTAGGGCCGCCGTGTTGTGCTTCAACTTTCAAGTGTCTTCGATTGCTCATAACTCTCTCGAAAACGAAAATTGGTGCTACTAACTAACGGAAGTGAAACTTAATCCCGACGGAAATGAGACTGGGATCCAACTTAACGCGAGCCTTTACAGGAACATTCCCGCCAAGAAACCCATCCGCGTTAACTGAGAGCCAAACTTCCTTGAAGTCAACGAAGAGATCTAATTTCCTGGTTAACCCACGTTCGACTCCGACTTGTAATACTGATCCCCAGTTGTTATGAGCATTGAGTTGCGTCACCGCGCCATCAAATTCTTTTAGGATAATTGCGTAGGCCGCTCCACCTCCCGCATAGGGGCGGAAGCCGGCAACTCTTGGAAAACGATAGTAGCCGGTGAAAATTGCTGGACCGTAGCGAACTTTTCCCAGCGTACCCAATGAAGCGACAGTCCCTCGACCGTCGATATGCGGCTTCGGTGGAAAACCAACACACAATGACGCGGAAATATTCTTTGTCACGTCGTAGCCGACTTCGAACGTCGTGGTGAAATTGGAACTGGCAGATGCTGTGCTGCCTGGGATTACCTGTCCGTTTGTTCGGATACTCGCGCCCGGATGATAGGCGGCTGCCACAATGCCAAATCTCGCGAACCAACGTTTCTGCTCCCTGGTGTTGGCAGCAGCTGATTCGATTGGGGCCGCATCTGTTTCCGAGACATCGGGCGCCGGCTTCCTCGGATTCCCACTTCTTGCTTTTGATGTGATCTCCAAGTCGCGTTGAGCATGGACCCGATCAGTCAAGATGCCAGCACAGAAGATCATAGAACACGCAGCAACCGCGATATGGGACCGTAGCTCCTTTCGCGATCGGCCTACACGGTATGGCGAATTCATTCTCATGATGAAGTTGATCCACGTTCTCATCGTTTTGTCCTGGCTCGTCGCATCCTTTCGTTTGACGGTATTTGTCCGACCAGCCTTGCTGCTCTGAGGGCAACGCGCGTTCCAAGTGGACAAACACGGTAACTAGCGAGATTGCGAAGGAATCTGAACGTGATGGGATTGTGTTGCCGGAATTGACGGATAGGAACTGATGGGGGTCGCAAAAGGCAGCCGACAGTTTACTAAGATCATCCTGCTTGCGTGGTACTTACAAATGGTCAACTTACGGCTCGTTCTTGCCGCGTCCAAAAACTTTCACGCAAAACCTTTTTAAGAATCTTGCCGGAGCCACTTTTCGGCAACTCGGTTTCTGAAAATTCAACGCGGCGCGGAACCTTGTAGTTGGCCAGAGAGCGGCGGCAATAAGCAATCAAGTCATCGGAGTTGAGAATCATTCCCGGCTTCAGTACCACGCAAGCTGTTACGAGTTCGCCCCACTTTGGATCGGGAATTCCAAACACTGCCGCCTCGTGAACGGCTGGATGCGAGTAAAGAACTGCTTCAACTTCACCGGAGTAAACATTTTCGCCTCCAGTGACAATCATGTCCTTCAAACGATCGAGGATATAGAAATAGCCTTGTGTGTCCTGGTATCCGACATCGCCCGTACAAAAAAGTCCATCACGAAACGCGCGGGTTGTTTCCTCAGGATTATTCCAGTACTCGCGCATGACATTCGCACCACGCGCCACCAGCTCGCCGGTTTGTCCGATTGCGACTTCTTTGCCTGACTCATCCATCACGCGCACATCGATGCCGAGACACGGGCGCCCGCAGGAGGTCAATTTGTCTTCAGTGTGCTCGTGGTCCAGCAGTCCCGTGAGATAACCCGATTCGCTGAGTCCGTAACCTTGAACCAGCTTGAGATTAGGTAATAGGGTTCTCACTCGATGAACAAGCTCAGGCGCCATCGGTGAACCTCCGTATCCTATTAACTCGAGGCTACTCAGGTCATATTTTTGTAGATCGGGAAACTGCGTCAGCAAATTAATCATCGTCGGCACCAAAACGGTGTGGCTGACGCGTTCGCGTTGAACTGCTTCGCAAAAGCTCTGAGGACTAAACTTGGGAATCGTTACCTGGCACGCGCCGAACGCAGGCGCGGCAAACATAACTGGAAAATCCGCCATGTGAAATATCGGCGCCGCGTGCAGGTGCACACCGCGTTCTTTGTAAGGCATCCAGTAGTTTGAATGGTCTACATTAGCCAAAACATTCTCGTGCGTTAACACAACCCCCTTCGCTTTTCCGGTGGTGCCACTTGTATAAAGGAGCGCGAGGACGGCGGCCGGATTGTAGAAAGGCTTTGGATGAAATTCTTCACGAATTTCCGGCGGTTCCTGATCCAGCACTAACTGCCAGGAAAGTTTTGCGGTCGGAACCGGTAGCGAAGAGTGGCGAATCAATCCTCGTGGATTTGCATCGGCGAGTATGTGATCGATTTCGGGCACCGAGAGTCGTGTGTTCAGCGGGACGGCGATCACTCCCAACAAGGCGCACGCGTGGATCGCTTCAATATATTCGGGTTCATTCGGGAGCAGTATGGCGAGCCGATCTCCAACCGCAAATCCCTCTTTGGCTAGCGCCTCTGCAATACTCGCTACTCGAACATGAAGCTCTCGAAAAGTGGAGCGCTTGTCGCCTGAAACAAGCGCGGTGAGTTCAGGATAGTATCGAGCTGCTCGACCAAGAGAGTGCGTGTGAATCATGCCGCACACTCCGTCGTTTCGCCGGTCGTCAAGCAATCGCTGGAAATGAATAGGTTTGTGGCAAGCATCGGGCACGACGGATACATTCCATCGAACACTCCCACCGCACTTTCAAAGTCGAGTTCAACGCGGTATCGCGCTAACTCCGCCACTGTGATCATTACCAGGTCGTGCTTTTTGCAGAACGTCTCCAGGTCGGGAACGCGGGCCATACTGCCGTCGTCGTTGACGATCTCGCAGATAACACCGGCCGGATAAAGCCCCGCGAGACTGGCAAGGTCGACAGCGCCTTCCGTCTGACCGCGGCGCTCCAGGACTCCGCCAGAACGAGCGCGTAGCGGAAAAATGTGTCCCGGTCGACCGAAGTCCTCCGGATGTGTGTTTGGATCGATAGCCGCTCGGATAGTTTGCGCTCGATCGTAAGCAGATATCCCCGTTGAGACGTCATATCCCTTCACATCAATTGAGACAGTGAACGCCGTTCCGCCTACCGCGGTGTTGTCCGGCGCCATCGGGGCGAGCTCCAACTCATCGAGCCGCTCGCCAGTCATCGCCAGGCAAATCAAGCCGCGTCCGTGAGTGGCCATGAAGTTGATGGCTTCCGGCGTGACCATTTCCGCGGCCATTGTTAGATCGCCTTCGTTCTCGCGATCCTCATCATCGACGACCACGATCATGCGCCCAGCTCTTAGTTCCGCAAGCGCAGTTTCAATACTGGCAAACTCAAAATGATCTTCGGCGGTCTCGTCTTTGATATTTGTCTCAACCGCTGGGAAAGTTAGCGCGTGGCCCATCTTCTCTTTCTTGGTCCGCAGGTAAGCAGTTGAGTCAGGTGTCGGCGCGACTTCGCAAGGAACCCGACCCACAACCTCGATACCAGCAGCTAGCAGGGCCTTCGATTTCTGAAGATTATTAGTAAGCAAGCGAACTCGGCTAAGCCCGAGCTCCTGCAAGATTGCGATGGGCAGGCTGAAGTCTCGGCAATCCGCTTCAAAGCCCAGGGCATGATTTGCCTCCACGGTATCAAGGCCTTCGTCCTGGAGCGCGTATGCCTGCAACTTCGCCATGAGTCCGATGCCGCGCCCTTCCTGGTGTTCATAGATCACCAGGCCGCGGCCTTCTTCAGCGATGGCGCGCAACGACATCTCCAACTGATCGCCGCAGTCACAACGCAATGATCCCAACACCTCACCGGTGAAGCACTGCGAGTGAATACGAACCAGCGGAGCAGCGTCCTGCCTTAGATCGCCGAGAACAACCGCCAACGCGGTTTCGGCCGGATGGCTGCCCGCAGAGGTTCCACGCTCGAAACCTATCGTCTGAAACACTCCCCACCTCGTCGGGATTTGCGCCGAGGCAATCTTTCGGACCGTCGTTGCTGGTGCGCTTCTATTCATGGTTGGACCTAATGGCTTCCAGCGCTATGACTGCGCAGTTGCCTTTGCTTTCGTGAAGTCCGGCGGACGCTTCTCTAAAAACGCAGTGAACACCTCCCTTACTTCCGCTGAACGCACTCGCGTACTGAACTCCTCCACTTCGAGTTTGATGGCCTGCTCAATTTGTTCGCGCTGCGAACTCTTCATCAGCTTCTTGATGGCCCGCAGCGCGCCAATCGGTTTCGCGGCCAATTTCTCTGCAGTTTCGGTCGCCGTCGTTGACAATTCGGAGTCAGGCACGACCAGGGTAACCAATCCAATCTCTGCCGCAAGCTCGGGCTTGAAGGGCTGGCCCAACATAAATAGTTCGGCAGCCCGGAGATATCCGCCGCGGGCCGGCAAGGTCCAACTCGATCCAAATTCCATAACCAATCCAAGATTGACGAAGGGCATTTGGAACTTCGCACTTTCACCCGCATAGACAAAGTCACAGTGCGTCAGCAAAGTAGTACCGCCGCCGATTGCGGCACCCTTTACCACGGCGATCAACGGCTTATCAAGGTTGAGCAACGCATTCCCTATGGCTGCTTGCGGACTCTCACCTGGCCCGGGAGGGTTCTTCAGAAAATCTTCCACATCATTGCCGGCCGAGAATGAATCGCCCGCAGCATCCCAGATCACGACCCGTACCTCATCGTCCTTTGCCGCCTCGTTGAAGGCGTCTGCCAGCGCGATGTACATGGCAGAAGTCATAGCGTTCTTCTTCGCCGGACGATTCACCGTGACCCGCAAAATATTTCCCGTACGTTCCGTTAGGATTTCATTCATCGCGCACCTCCTGCTGCTTCCTTATGTCCACCCAGGACACCACTCGCGACAAAGCCGTCAACCTGTTTCGAATCAAAACCCAGCTCTCGTAGAATTTCCTGATTATGTTCGCCAAGTTTAGGCGCGCGCCTTGCCGGCTCCTTGGTGACTCCCTCCACTTGAATGGGACTGCTTATCGTCGAGGTTAGCTTGTCCCCTGCCCCTTCCAGCGGAACGATGATGTCATTCGCGCGCAGTTGCGGATCGTTAATGACTTCCTGCGGACCACGCACTGCGCCAAACGTGACGTGGAGTCCGCTGAACACCTCGTACCAATGCTGTATCGGCTGCGAGGCGAACACTTCGTCGAGAATCGCGGTCAACTGCGGCCTGTTGATCGCCAGCTGCGCCGGGTCCGAAAACCGCGGATCGGTGAGGAGGTCAGGGCGGCCGATCGCATTTGCCACGGCCGCGAATTTCTCGGCCCCGACCAAGACCACGAACCAAGTGCCGTCGGCAGCGCGATAGACATTCAAGGCTGCATTCGCCGGGTTATTACGATCGTGCAGTCCATAAAACTTTGCCCCGCTCAGCGCGGCCTGGATCGAAACACTCGCCGACCAGACACCTTCGGCGAGCAGCGAAGTCGTTACTGCCGACCCTTTGCCAGTGCGCTCACGACGGTAGAGCGCGGTGACGATCGCGGAATAAAGCCCAACCGCGGTCGCATTATCACCGCTGCCGCCCACTGGCCAGGTCGGTGGGTTCCCGGCATCACGTGTCAGCGAAAGCAGTCCGCTGCGGGCCCAATACGAGGTGATGTCGAAGCCAGGCAGATCAGCATCGGGTCCTTTGTCACCGAAACCCGTGAGATCGGCATAGATCAAACGCGGATTCCACTGCACCACGTCCTCGTATTCGAGCTTGAGTTTCTTGCGTGCGGGATGCGGCGTATTGACGATGAAGACGTCGGCCCACTTGACGAGCCGTTCCAGAACCTCCTGAGCGCCCGGGGATTTCAAATCGAGCGTCATCCCGCGCTTGTTACGGTTGTTCAGGTGAAATTGATACGGCTCGTTTGCCAGCGGCTGCGGCGGAACCTTGTGTCCGTGTCTCCAGAAGTCGCCGGTCGGCGGTTCCACCTTGATCACGTCCGCGCCGAAATCGGACAGGATCACCGCGGCCCCTGGAGCGGCGACGAAGCTCGCGAGGTCAACGACCTTCAATCCCGAAAAAATGTTCTCTGTTGTCATTACGAATCTCCTTGAAAATTCTTACCGTTCTAATAACGAAGCGATCCTTGAGAACAGGCGCGCTGTCACTTCGGCGCGCGCTGATCGTTTCTGTCAACGACCGTGGAATTGAGGCGCGCGCTTTTCGAGGAACGCTCGCGTCCCTTCGCCCTTGTCTTCGGTGCCGGCACAGAGACCAAAGAACGATGCCTCGAGCGCCAGACCTTCAGTCTGACTCGTTTCCATGCCTTTATTTACGGCTTCGAGCGAGTACTTAATGGCTATTGGTGCGTTTGCAGAAATTTCTCCCAGGAGTGCTTCGGCGCGCGGAATAAGTTCGGCCGTAGGAACGACTTCGTTTACCAGCCCGATTCGATAAGCCTCTGACGCGCTGATTATTCCGCCGGAGAGTATGAGCTGCAGGGCCCGCCCCTTTCCGACCAGCCGCGGCAGCCGTTGGGTACCACCGCCGCCCGGAAGCAATCCCAATTTAACTTCAGGTTGACCAAACTTTGCGTTCTCACTTGCCAGCCTGATGGTGCAGGCCATCGCGGTTTCGCACCCGCCCCCCAGGGCGAAACCGTTGATGGCAGCAATCACGGGTTTGCCAAGATTCTCAATCAGATTAAGAACTTCTTGTCCGTAACTGCTCGACTTTTCCGCCTGCACGGCGCTGACTGTAGCAAGCTCACTGATGTCGGCGCCGGCGATGAATGCTTTGTCACCCGCGCCTGTCAGGATCACACCACGAACGGTCTCATCATCGCGCGCATCTTCAAACGCCGCTTGCAAGTCATTCCAGGTTGCGTGGTTCAGAGCATTCAGCACCTTCGGCCGATTCAAAGTTACATAGGCGATGCCGTTCTTCTTTTCAAAGAGCACGTTCTCAAATTTCGACGCTGCCACTGGTGAACTCATTTTCATCAACTCCTATCTTGAATCTTGATTAGGTCTGGTTTTACTGGAACGCAATTAAACAAAGGCGCTGAGACCGGTGATCGCCTTGCCGACGATCAGGGTCTGCATCTGGTACGTGCCTTCGTAGGAATAGATCGCCTCGGCATCCGCAAAGTGGCGCGCTACGTTGTAGTCGACCAGGATCCCGTTGCCACCCATCGCCTCGCGAGCCCACGAGACGGTTTCCCGCGCTTTGGAGGTGCAGAACGCCTTGACAATCGCCGCTTGCGCGTCGTTCAGCTTGCCTTCGGCTTCCAGCTGCACCGAGCGAGCCACCATGCACTGACAGGCAACGATGTTGCCCAACATCTTCGCGAGAAGTTCCTGGACCAGCTGGAACGAACCGATGGGCTTTCCGAACTGCAAGCGCTGCTGGGCGTACTTGAGGGCATTTTCATAGGCGCCCATTTGGGTACCCGTGATCTCCCAGCCGCTGCCATGGCGGGTGCCGCGCAGCACGCGCGCGGCGTCGCGGAACGTCCCTGTGCCTCCCTGGAGACGATTCTCGTCCGGCACCCGGCAGTCCTTCATCGTGATCTCGCCGTTTTGGACGACCTTGAGCGCGATCTTGTTCTGAATCTTCTCGACGCTGAACCCGGGCGTAGTCTTGTTCTCGACGATGAAGGCCTTGACCTGGTTGTCGTCGAGGTCGCGCGCCCAAATGATCGAGATGTCACACCACGTCGCGTTGCCGATCCAGCGCTTCTGGCCATTGAGCACCCAGGTGTCGCCTTCGCGCTTCGCAGTGGTTGTTAGACCACCGGCCGTCCCCGAGCCAACCAGCGGCTCGGTCAGCCCGAAACAGCCGATCTTCTCCATGCGGGCCATCGGCGGCAGCCACTTCTGCTTCTGCTCTTCGGTGCCGTTGAGGTAGATGGAACCCATCGCCAGACCGGTGTGAACACCCCAGAAGGTCGCCATTGAAGTATCCGTTCGCGCTATGTTCATAGCAGTCAAGCCGACCAGCAGCGGACTTCCCCCCGGACAGTCGTAGCCGTGAATGCCGAGACCGGCGATACCCAACTCCTTGAACGATGGGAGCAGCTCGAACGGAAACGAGTCCTCGACCCAATACTTGTTAATAATGGGCTCGACTTTCGTCTCCATGTAATCGCGCACCTTCTTCACAATCGCCAGTTCCTCGGCGGGCAGGTCCGCGGCAAATTCATAGAAGTCGCTGTTCGGCGCCGGCAGTGGCTTCGGTTGCCTTATCTCTTTTCTTTCAGTAGCCATTTGAATTCTCCTCAATCGTTTTGGATCACTGCGTTGCCAGGCCTCATCTGTTTGGAGTCAAGTTAACGAGACCTGGACCACATTTAGTTATCTTTTGAAGTCGGCGTACGCGACCCCGGTTAGGTTTCCTTGCGCCACGAGAAGTGGTCTTTTTTGAGAGCCGTCCAGCTTAGCGGTGTAGACCGAACCACCGAGGTCAGCGAAAAACATGCGATCGTTTTTCAGATCCAACGACAGTCCGATGCCTTCCATCAGGTCAGTGACCAGAATCTCCTGGTCCTTTCCGGGATTGTCGATTGGCGCTCGACTTACGCTGTTGCCTTTTGGAGGATTGCCGCGATCAGTCCAATAAATCATTCGCTGGGCGAGATCGAGGTCTAAATCTATCGGCTCAGGAAGACTGTCGAGGAATACCTCGATGTCGGTGCGATTTACCGCCGTCTCACCTTTAGGTATGTCCAGGTTGGCGCGGAAGATACTACCTTCGTTGGCGTTGTCACTACCCTTCTGAGTCCAATAGATCTTGCCGGCGTCGTGATCGACTGCGATGCCCACGCACCATTTAGTTTCGTCAGTTCCAGGACGTGCATCGCCCTGACTCGTGTCAACGAGAGTTTCGAGTTGCGAACCGTCTAGGTTGGCGCGCATGACGCGCATGCCCTCGCGATCCGACCAGTACACCTTGCCGCCTTGTTTATCGAGCTTTAGTTGTTTCGGAGTGAAGGTCGCACCCTCAGGCACAATGGTTATGCGATTTGTTCCATCGAGGTCCGAGCGTTCGATTGAACCATCGTTCTTTTTGGGATTCCCCATGTTCGTCCAGTAGATGTGTCCAGCTTCTACGTCAACTTCAATTCCATCGGGAATTCTCTGTAGTCCATCGAGAACCACGCGACGGTCGGATCCATCGGGATTGAGCGACTCGATCCGACCGCCACTCACATCGAGGAAGAAGACACGCTCGGATGTTTTGCCGTTCGTCTTAGCGCTACTGTTGGTTGCCGGGGCTTGGTTCGATCCTTCTGAGACGCTGGCACTGTTTGCGCGAATCTTGATCAGTCCGAGAAGTTCTTTGTTTTCTGCCTGTGCGAGTTGATCAACAGAACGGTTTCCAGCGATCTCTAAGACGCCATCGACGATCGTTTGCTTGAGCTCTTGGGTTACGTCCGGAGTGCCGAGAATACCGAACGTAGCTGCCATGCCCGGCATGAGGTGTTCCATAAAATGCTTGATTCCACCCGGCCCCCCACCCAGGTGCCATTGCAAGCTAGGTCCCATTACTCCCCAGCGCAGGCCTGGGCCATAACTCACCGCGTCATCAGCATCGCTGACATTCAAAATGCCCTCCTGAATCAGATACATAATTTCTTTGTAGAGGGCGATCTGGAGCCGATTGCCAACGTGGCCGGGAAGTTCTTTGTTGAGCTTGATCGGCTTCTTTCCGATCGAGGCGTAGAACGCTATTGCGCGTTGAATCGCTTCGGGCGCGGTTTTGGTACCACCAACAACTTCAACCAGGGGAATGATGTGTGGAGGATTGAAGGGATGCCCGATAAGTACGCGCTCAGGGTGTTTACAGTTTGTTTGCATGACGCTCGGCGTTATGCCAGACGAGCTCGAGGCAATGATCGAGTCCGTCGGCGTGACGTCATCCATATCCGCGAATAACTTAATTTTGAAGTCAGGCCGCTCTGGTCCGTTCTCCTGGACGAAGTCGGCTTGCGACAATGCCTCTTTCATGTCGGCACTGAAACTGAGACGCTCGCGCGATGCTCCGGGAGACAGTCCGATCTCAGTGAGTGCCGGCCACGCTTCGTCGACATACTTGCGTAAGTTTGCTTCTGCGTTTGGGGCCGGGTCGGTGGCAATAACATCAAACCCGCGAGCCAGGTACTGTGCAGCCCAGCTCGCGCCAATTACTCCCGTGCCGACAATTGCGATTCGACGAATCGGTTTTTCAAAACTCATAAGTGCTTCCTCTCTGCTTTCTTTTTTCGCGTCGGAATAATTCATCGGGACGTGTCAGGGCAATGGATGTACCAAAGGAAGCGGCTGGGCTTTTGCTTGAATAGGTGAGGTATTTGCGGTTCTTCAAAAGCTACTGTCGGAATTGCCGGGGCTGTGATTTTGTTGTCAGAACTGGAATCCGACATTCTGCGGCTGGATGGCAGAACAGAATCAAAAGAGAAGTTGCATTAGAGATGAGTCTGGTGAAGCGTTCGAGCTGATGACTGATCTCAGGTACTTGGCATTAAGTATTCGCGCGGCGGAAGTCCTTGGGCCAACCGTCACTGCTATACCAGCCTTGCGCAGCGCAACAACGCCTCTGCCGTTAACTCTGGGATTCGGATCTGTGATGCAGCAGACGACCCTTTTTACCTGGGCGGCAATCAAAGCATCGCAGCAGGGAGGAGTGCGTTTGCCGCCTCCTCGATGGCAACAGGGTTCCAGATTAACGTAGATCGTTGCGCCTCTCGCTTGCTGGCCGGCTGCTTCGAGCGCTAACACCTCAGCGTGTTTGATTCCTTCATAGCGGTGAAAGCCCTCGCCAACAACAATGCCATTCTTCACAACGACGGCGCCGACCAGCGGATTCGGCTTTACCTGGCCTTCGCCCTTAGCGGCAAGGGCAAGAGCGAGATCAAGAAAATACAAATCGAGCTCGCTACTCCTGGTTTCAGTCAAAGGTAACGCGTAGGTGATCATGATGACACATCTCCTTGAAGGCAGGTTAATGAGATCACGTCGGCAGAAACCGACTGCAATAGGTCAGCCAAAGTTAACCATTCGAAAGATGTTAAAAACTCGAAACATCAGTCAGAGGTTGCCGGATTTGACGGACGACGTTGGATAGTTGTTGGCAAAGCCACCGACACTCTTGCCGTAAGAACTGCCAACCTTTCCAGCAAAACGAGGTTTAGCTTTGGCCGAGGTATTGCTGAGCTTTCATTACGAGTTCCTTGGAGTGCGCTGACCTGGCACCGCTTTGGACCGGGGCGGCTTGACGCCCTGCGCATCCGGTGAATTTCAACAACCGTTGGCCGCGACAGGTCGCGACCGACCAAAGCGCTGACAGGTCAGCGCACTCCAAAAGACTGATAAATCATGAGCGCTACAATCAGAATAATTAAGCCGCTAGTGCGACCCGCTAGTACCTCATTTGCAGGCACTATGAATTGCGTGGTTTTCCTTCTAGCTGCAGTTTTTATCCTGTTCGTCGCACCCGGGCTGGCCTGGGCTCAGGAGCCGGAAGGTGCGTCTCTCCAGACGCTAACTCTCGATCGGGCGATCAACCTGGCGCTGCAACACAATCACTTGGTCAAGATCGCCCAACTGGGTGTTGAGAGAGCTGACGAAGACGTTTCCGTCGCAAAGACCTTCCGCTTCCCTTCACTACACACATACACCCTTGTCTCTGGAAATCTCGCTAAGAACGAAATACGGGTGGCCAACCCGGCTGCCAATCTATTTCCTGGCCTCGGTTCCTTCTTCGCACTAACGCCGGACCGCAAACCAACGGCGATCTTCGCGGTGTCCGCGATTCAGCCGGTATCGCAGCAACATCGAATCGGCCTCCGCATCAAGCTTGAAAAACTCGCTCGCGAGCTGGGTGAGGCAAAGTTGCGGCAACAACAAAACGACACCGTCGACCAGGTGAAGAAGGCGTACTACGCGATTCTGCAAACAAAGAGCGCGCTCTCCAGCGAGCGCGAGGCGTTGAAGGCTTACCAGCAACTCGACAAGGTCACAGGCGATTACGTCGTGCAGCATGTCGCGCTCAAAGCAGATTACCTGGTGGTGCAAACACGCTTGGCGCTATCGCAGTATGAGGAGCTTGAGCTAAGCAACAAATTGGCGACTCAGAAGGAGCAACTAAACAGTCTCCTCGGTCGTGATGTAACTACAGAGTTTGAAGTCGCCGGCGTTCCCGAATTCGTAAGGTTTGAGACCGACCTGACAGCAGCCAGAAAGCTCGCGCTCGAGCGTCGCCCCGAATTGCAGCAAGCGACCTTAACCGTTGAACAAGCAACGATTGCCCGCCGGATTAAGAAGTCGGAATACATTCCAGATGTAAGCGTCGGCTTTACGTACCTTACGCCGCGCAACTTTGATTCTGCCGTACCAAAAAACTTCGCGAATGTCGGCGTGCTTGTCAGTTGGGAGTTTTTCGACTGGGGCCGAAAAAAGCATGAGCTCGCCGAAAAAGATCACGCGATTGAGCAGGCGAAAAACGGCCTAAAGGAAACCGAGGAAAAAATATTGATCGACGTCGGCGACAAGCTGCGGAAGCTGCAACTGACTGGACAGGCGCTACGCGTTGCCGGGCTGGCTGAAGCTTCGGCGAAGGAGAACCTCCGAGTCAGCACGGCCAGGTACGGTTATCAGGCAGCGCTGCTATCTGATGTGCTGCAGTCGCAAGCATCGCTGGCAGAAGCTTCACACGAATATCAACGAGCTCTGTTGGCATTCTGGACCGCGAGGTCCGAGTTTGAGAGAGCACTTGGGGAGGACAAATGACGATGCCTGATGAGAAATCGAACGCGTCGACCGGGACTACTAAAAGTGCTGGTGGTGACACTGCCGAAACTCCAACGAAGGTAGCGTCCTCCTCGAACGGTCACGATCAAGCCCCGGCTAAGGCAACGGAAGTTGCACCAAACGAGACCCAATCCACATTGGTTTCAACTGATCCTCCCGAGAAACGCTGGTTGTCCTTGAAGAAAATGGCGCCGCTGTTCGTGCTTATCTTAGCCGCGGTAATTCTCTTTGGGATCATGGGCGGTTGGAATCGCTGGGTTGGCGGCTCGGGTTGGCAGAAGACAGACGACGCTATCCTGCGGGCTGACATTACGCCTTTGAGTACTCGAGTCTCCGGCACTGTGGCACAGGTTGCGGTCACCGACTATCAGCAAGTAAAGGCCGGCGACCTCCTGGTGCAATTAAAGGATGACGACTTCAAAGCGCAGGTCGCCCAGGCTGAGGCCGGCGTGTTAGCAGCGCAAGCAGCATTAGAAAACAATGCAAAGCAGAAAGAATTGCAGAACTCCAGGATCTCTCAAGCGCAAGCTGGACTTCAAGCAGCCAGGGCAGAGATCAATCAAGCAGGAGCCGGAATTGAAGCTGCGGGAGCTGATGTGGCGAATGCGCAGGCTGGAGTGGACATTGCGCAGGCAAAGATTCCCGACTCGCAAGCTGTTGTCGATGCCGCCAGCGCCGACGCTGAAAGGACGCGCCTTGAACGAGAACGTCAGCAGGCCCTGGTTGATTTGGGCTCGGCTACTAAACAAAAGTTGGAGCAAGTAGTGGCTGACCAGGAACGCAATGCCGCGATTCTAGACAGTCGAAAGGCGGAGTTAAAGCAAACCCGTTCCCTTGTAGACATGCGGCGCGCCGATCTTGCAAAAGCCCGCGCTCAGGTGAACTTGCGTCACGCAGAGCAACAACGCGCCCGTGCTCAACTACTGAGTCGAAGTGCGGAAGTTGACGCTCAGATCAAACAAATGGGCGTGCTTGATGCGCAGACCCAGCAGCTTCAGGCGGATCTTTACGCAAAACAGGAGGCGCTCAAGGTCGCCCAAACGAATCTCGACTACACAAGAATTGTCGCACCGACGGATGGGATCGTCGGTGAACGAAAGGTAAGGATCGGCCAATTAGTTTCGCCCGGCACTCAAGTGATCTCTCTCGTCGGGAACACGATCTGGGTACAGGCAAACTACAAAGAGACGCAACTGACCAACGTGTCGAAGGGCGATGCCGCTGAGATTACCGTGGACACCTTTCCGGGTGTCGTCTTGCGCGGACACGTGGAAGAAATAGCTCCGGCGAGCGGCTCCCAGTTCGCGCTGTTACCGCCGGACAACGCCGCTGGCAACTATACGAAAATTGCCCAACGCATTCCGGTAAAGATCGTGCTCGATCCGAATCCGTCACTCGCCGCGAAACTCCGTCCGGGAATGTCGGTTATTGCCGAGATTAGGGCCACCGGTAAGAGCAAAGTGTGAGTCAGGAAACGTCGTGGCTCCAACGTCCCGTAGGGATGTAATGTTTATAGAACGCGCAAGTTCAAAGATTCCTACTCGCTCCAGGAGCGAAACGGAAAACCGAATTGCGTGCCGTTGCCTGAAGTATTGCGCTCCGCTGGAGCGCGGATCTTGTTCACAACCGGTTTCTATAAACATTCGGCTCCTCTGGAGCGAGAGCACTTGACATCAACACCAATCTCCAGGAAGCGAGTATGAGCACAGCCATTGGCCAAAGGTTAAATCAGCTTGTGACCGATGATTTGCCGCGATTCAATTTGTCGCGGTTTGTTGCCTCCCTCGATCAGAACGCCTATGTTGGAACGTTCGGTGTGTTTCTCGCCGCCGGCATAGCGACTCTGAACGGCCGCATGATTAGCGTCGGTCTTCCCGACCTGCGCGGCGCGATGGGTTTCGGATTTGATGAAGCTAGTTGGATTCCGACCGCCTACAACATGGCCCAGATGTTTATTGGGCCATTCTCGGTGTTTCTCGGAGCCATGTTGGGAGCGCGCCGCGTGCTGCTCTATTCGGGAACAATATTCGTCCTGTGCGCGGTCTTGTTGCCATTCTCGCCAAGCTTACGCGTGATGCTCTGCTTGCAGGTGTTAAGCGGCCTCTCGTCTGGAACCTTCTATCCGCTCGCTCTCGGGTATGCGCTAACTGCCCTGCCCATCCGCTACGTGATCTACGCGATCGGCGTCTATGCCATGGACATACTCGGGGCGACCAGTATCGGTACGCCACTCGTTGCCTGGTACACCGAACATCTATCCTGGCACTGGATTTTCTGGCAGAGCGCATTGCTCGCACCGCTGATGATGCTTTGCATTTACCTTGCGCTCCCCCAGCCTCCCAAACGCGAGGGACCCAAGCCGGCTCTGAGTTGGCGAGGCTTTCTTTACGGCAGTCTGGGACTAAGTTTGATTTACGGCGCGCTTGATCAAGGTGAGCGGCTGGATTGGTTAAATTCAGGTGTAATTGTGGGAATGTTGTTGACGGCAGTTTTTCTGCTCGCTGTGACAATAGTTCGCCGGTGGCTCTCACCCAATCCGCTAGTGAACCCGATTTTTCTGGTTAACCGGAATACGATGATCCTGGCCGCGTCGCTCTTCTCGTTTCGCTTTTTGCTGCTGGGAATCGCTTTTCTGCTGCCGGCATTGCTCACTGTGGCGCAACAATATCGGCCTCTTGAGACTGGCCGCGTTTTACTCTGGCTGGTCGCGCCGTTCGTCATCATGGGGTATGTCGCCGCGCGTTTGATGCGCCGGTTCGATAACCGCCTGGTGCTGGCGACCGGTTTTGCGATCATCGCGATTGCTTGCCTGCTTGATGCGCAGTTAACCAGCGCCTGGGCGGGCGACAATTTCTTTTCAACCCAGATCGTGATGGGATTTGGGCTCGGTATCGCGTTCACCGGCCTGGTCGGCTCGATCATACAAAACATATTTGCTTCGAATGCTCTCGCCAATCCGATTAACGTGCTGACCTACTCGGCATTTATTCATTGCGTTCGTTTGTTTGGAGGCGAGCTTGGCACTGCAGTCATGCAGCGGCTGGTATCAGTGCGTGAACAATTTCATTCAAACATGATTGGTCTGCATATTGATTCGGGAAGTTGGCTAACATCGGAACGAGTCGGTGCACTCGCGCAGGGATTATTTCCCGATTCCGCCGGCGCCCCTGACGCGCAAGCCAGGGCTGCCCTGATTCTTGGCGGACAAATCAAGGTACAGGCCTACTCGCTCGCTTACAGCGACGGTTACCTGGCGATCGCTCTCGTCGCGGCTCTGGCTATCATCCTCATCGCGTTCATGAAACCAATGAAGATCATCTTCGATTCAAATTCACCCGCGCCCGCTGGAGGTGTAAAGAAATGAGCAAGTATCCACACGTAGTGATTGTTGGCGCAGGATTCGGCGGACTCGGAGTCGCCGAGCAATTAGCCCACGTTCCGGTTCACGTGACTCTAATCGATCGACACAACTATCACACCTTCCAGCCCCTCCTTTATCAGGTAGCCACTTCTCTGCTGAACGCCGAAGACGTAGGCGCGCCGGTGCGGAGTATTTTCCGAAGTCAGGAGAATGTGAACTTTCGTCTGGGAACAGTTACGGGCATCAGTGTGCCGGAGCGAAAGATCAAAGTGGATGATGGTGAAGAAATAAGTTACGACTACCTGGTGCTCGCCGGCGGCGCGACGGTCAACTATTTCGGCACTCCCGGAGCAGCCGAACATGCATTCCCCCTCTACACCCTAATGAATGCAGTGAGAATCCGTAACCAGGTAATGAAGCAATTTGAAGCCGCCGATCGAGATGCCACAATCATTAGCGATGGCGCGCTGAATTTTGTGGTGGTGGGCGCTGGGCCAACCGGGGTCGAAACGGCAGGCGCACTGTCAGATCTCTTCTACAACTTGTTGCCGGATGACTATCACCAGCTGGCAACCGACCAGGCTCGCATAATCCTTGTCGAGATGGGGAAAGAAGTTCTCCCTCCGTTCAAAGAGAATTTGCGAGTCTATGCCAGACAGCAGCTTGAGGATCGCGGGGTTGAGCTGCGTCTGGGCGAAGCTGTTGCCGAAGTTGGGCCAACATCTGTAAGACTGAAGTCAGGTGAAGAAATCAAAACGCACACACTTGTCTGGGCCGCGGGTGTGCAGGCGAACCCGCTCGCCCACATGCTCGGAGTGCCGCAGGGTCGCGGCGGGCGAGTGAAACTCAATCCTGCTCTGAGCGTACCGGACCATCCGGAGATCTTTGTCGTGGGTGATATGGGTGAAGTGGCGTCAGAAGGAAAAATTCTACCTCAACTCGGGTCAGTGGCCATGCAGTCCGGCGAACACGTTGGGCGACAGATCGCCCGCCGAATCGCCGGAGAAGAAACACAGGCCTTTAAGTATTGGGACAAGGGATTTATGGCAACGATTGGACGCGGCTCTGCCGTTGTCGAGTTTCCCAACCAGCGGACACTTCATGGTCCACTCGCTTATTTCGCCTGGCTCGGCATTCACCTGGCGTTATTGAGTGGAACGCGAAACAGGATTGAAACCTTATGGAACTGGGGCTGGACCGCTCTAACTCACGACCGCGCAGCTCGGATCATTATTGAGCAAGATGAAGAGACGAGGAGCACTGCTTGATCCGATGTACCTCCTGCAGGCAGGTGACGAATGCGTGATTCATGGGCTAACGCGGCGGCATGAGCGTCGACCTTCTTAGGGCGCGCGGAACCTATGCCTTTCATTTTCTGATTCAGAGTCTTCATTGGCTAGTTCGTTCTTTCGTTTTTCAAGCGCACCAGATGCCCGTTGAACGGCTTATCCGCCGTCGCTATCAACTGCCGATAAAAACGCTTCTCACCCCCCACCTGACGTGTCCCCCGGCCGACAAGTAGGATAGCCAGCTCGAAAGCGAAAGCAACGCGCCAAACTCCATCATCGCCATCAATCTCAGCTCCTTCATATTCGCGTCGCGGAGCCTTTCAGAGTATCGACCCCGGCCTCCCTAGTTGCGGGTCAAGCCGGCGTGAACAGGAGTTTTGTCCAGCACCGTTCTCAGAGGGTATCGACTCGGGCTCAAGCTCTTCATGAAACGACATTGCCCACGTCACTTTCAGAGTATGCTCCAAAGAACATTCTTCATTCATTAACTGCGAAATGCCCCGTTGAGGAACACAAGCGGATTCTGGTTATCGTGACAAATGTCGATCATTACAATACGCTGCTCATTGCGGAACGGTGTGCTGCACTGAGCCAACCCTGTGTTTTCGCAAGACTCACGCAATTGACCCGAACACGACGGCATCGATACCACGTCCAACGGTTCATACACTCAAGAAGGATCGAGCCTATGTACTCCAAAAACCTTACACCGCAGGAGATTTTCCAGATACGGCTTTTCGAGGAGCCGTTGGTGCCAGTCGGAGCTGAACCCACGCAGTCCGAGAATGCCGCTCTGGTCACAGCGCTGCTTGATTATTCGAAACGTGCCAGTCCGGATGATTTCTCCAGTCTCAACGGTTTTCTCGAAGCCTACCCAACGTGCCCTTGGAACGTTTCGCTGCTGACGAATCTTGGACTCGAGTACTACCACACCGGTCATTATTCCAAAACGTTGGAGGTGTGGGGTAAAGCTTGGGAACTCGGCAAGGCGGCCACCGACGCAAGAGGTAGAGCCATCGCGAACCGCGCCCTCGGAGAACTGGCTTACATGCATGCGCGCCTTGGACAGATGATGGAACTTCAAGCTCTGCTCAACTCCGTCGAGGGCAGGACCTTTTCCGGTCCTGCCACAGAACGAATCGCCGGCGCCCGCGAGGGCCTCTGGAATATGGAAAACCGCCCGGAGATCGCGTTCCGTTGTGGACCACTTGCTCTGCACCGGATCAAAGTCTCCCTGGATCCCACGAACCCCGGAACCGCGTTAATTCACGCCTGCGCATCCACAGAGAAAGGTTTCTCCCTCCTACAAATTGAGGAGTTGTCGCGTGAGCTTGGCCTCTACTACCAGATGGCCTTCCGCGAGAAAGACGCGCTACTTGTCGTGCCTTCCGTCGTTCATTTCAACCTGGGCCATTTTGCCGCAATCGTCCGGCAGGAAGGCGACCTTTACCTTCTCCAGGATCCTACATTTGGGAATGACGCGTGGGTCACTAGGGAGGCACTCGACGCGGAAACCAGCGGCTACTTCCTCATTCCATCTGAAGAATTGGCGCCCGGCTGGCGAGCCGTAGAGGCGCAAGAAGCCGAGACGATGTGGGGCAAAGGATCGACGGCCGCCAACGATCCAAACCCTCACGGGCCGTGCGATCCGGCTACGCCAGCAGGAGGAGGCAACTCGTGTCCTCCAAATGCCGACCGTAAGGGCATGGCTGTCCCCAGGGTGCATCTCATGACCGTCAGCTTGAATATTAACGACGAACCGCTCGGTTACTCTCCACCCGTGGGTCCCGCCGTCCGATTCACGGTTCGTTACAACCACCGCGAAGCCAGACAGCCAGCAAATTTCGACTACTCAAACTTCGGTCACAAGTGGACCTTTGACTGGCTCTCGTATATCACGGAGGAGCCCTCGAATCCTTTTGCTGATGTCGAATACTACATCATGGGCGGTGGTACACGGACCTTCACGGGCTCTAAAAACGACAGCTTCGCGTTCCAGCAATTCGACCAGACCAGACTTGCCCGCACAGCTACCAATACCTACGAGATGCTCTCGCGCGATGGTACCAAGAAGGTGTTCGGCCCACCCTTCAGCGAACCCGGTGGTCCGGTAGCCACCAAGCGGAAGCTTTTTCTTAAACAGTTGATCGACCCTCAAGGCAACGCCGTCTCTTTGAGCTACGATGATAAGCGTCGCGTGGTCGCCATCACGGATGCCATCAACCAAATCACTACAATTTCCTATGACCACCCGGCGGACGAGTTCAAGATCACCAAAGTCACCGACCCTTTCGGACGCTTTGCTACTTTCACCTACGACGACTCGGGCCGGCTCATCAAGATTACCGACGTGGGTCGTTTGACTTCCGAATTTACCTATGACGTCGACGGTGAACACAATTCTAAAAGTGACTTCATCGTCAAACTGAAAACGCCCTATGGCGAGACCAAATTCAGCAAGGAGGCGACGGAGGGCAACACTCGTTCACTGGAGACTATTTATCCCGATGGTGATAGGGACCGCGTCGAATATAACCAATCCCAAAATCTCGGCATTCATACATCCGACCCAGCGCAAAACGTGCCACTCGGTATGTTGACCGAAAACAACTTTCTTGAGTTTCGCAACACCTACTATTGGAGCAAAATAGCCTACGCTGCCGCCTATCCCGACTACACCAAGGCTAAAATTTATCACTGGCTCCATAGCTTGGACGCGTTCCCTACCTCGGCAGGCATCCTCGAAAGCGTCAAAGAGCCGCTTGAAGGCCGCGTCTGGTATGACTATGCCGGACAGACAGGGGGTTTTCCCTCTATCACGGTCGGGAATACAAACAAACCCGCCCATGTTGGTCGGGTGCTTGACGATGGTTCTACCCAGCTTTACACGTACGAATACAACGGCTTCGGTAATGTCATCAAACAAATCGATCCTGTGGAGCGAACTTTTTCCCATATCTACGCGGAGAATGGTATTGATCTCCTGGAAACCCGGCAGACTCGCGCAGGTCAGAATGAATTGCTTTCCAAAACGACCTATAACGATCAGCATCTGCCTGTGACCTCCACTGATGCCGCGGGTCAAACGACAACCCACACGTACAACCCCCGTGGGCAGATGCTAACCAGGACGAATGCAAAGAACGAAACCACCACTTACGTTTATGACGTCAACGGCCACTTGATTTCTATCGAGGGACCACTGCCCGGGTCATCCAGTGCATTCACTTACGATTCTGTCGGCCGTGTACGCACCAGGACCGATGAAAGCGGGCACACCGTGACGTTTGACTACGATGACCTCGATCGCCTCACGAAGATCACTTTCCCCGACGGCACCTTTAATCAGTTCACCTTTACGTTGCTGGATCTCACGTTGATTCAAGACCGCGCGGGGCGGCAGACGGCCTTCGAATACAACAGCATCCGACAGATGACCAAGCGCAACGACCCGCTCAATCGAGCAACTTTATTTCAGTGGTGTAAATGTGGAGCCCTCAAGAGCTTGACCGATGCCATGGGCCGAACCACGAGATGGCGGCACGACATTCAGGGCCGCGTAAAGTGCAAGGAGTATGTAGACGGCTCCAAGGTGACCTATCGCTATGAAAACACCATCAGCCGTTTAAGCCAGAGGATCGATGAGAAGCTCCAGATTACCCAATACGATTACAATCGAGACGACGCCCTAAGGCGTATAGCTTACAACAACGCCATTGTTCCCACTCCGCCCGTCGAATTTGACTACGATGCAAACTACAACCGGCTTCGTTCGATGACAGACGTTACGGGGACGACCCATCATGATTATTTCCCAATTGGCGCTGCGCCGGTCTTGGGAGCCGGACAATTGGCGAGGGTAGATGGGCCAATGCCACATGACGCCATTACTTTCGGTTATGACGAACTGGGGCGGCGAGTGTCTACGGCCATTGATGGGATTGCGTCCTCTGTAATTTACGATGCCGCGGGTCGCATTACTACCAGTAGCAACGCGTTGGGAGTTTTCAATAACACCTACGATGGCAACTCCTTTCGAAAAACCTCACAGTCGTATCCGAATGGTCAGATTACCGAGTTTGGTTACGCGGGAAATCTAGGGGACCAGCATCTCCAAAGAATCACGAACAAGCTGGGCGACACCCCCATCTCCGAATTCGTCTACGACCATGATGTGCCCACGGGACAGATTACTTCGTGGTCCCAACAGTTGGGCACGCAGACACCTTCGGTTTTCAGTTTCGCTTACGACCTGGTGGATCAACTGACCGCTGCTGCTGTGTCGGAGGGAGGCAAAGTAGTAAAGAATTTCGGCTATAGTTACGATCCCGCCAGCAACCGCGTGACCGAAGAAGTTGATGGAGTGATCCTGCAATTTTCATATAGTGCGCTGAACGAGCTAACTACCGCTGCCCCTAACCTCGAAGATCCTGCCACATATCAGTGGGATGCTGCACACCGCCTAGTTTCTGTGCAAGCAAGCAACGGGTTGACTCAATTTGATTATGATGGAATGGGGCGAAGAGTCGGCATCCGTGAACTGGTGGACGGCGCCGAGGTGTCCAACAAGCGTTACATTTGGTCCGGCTCGGAAATCTGTGAGGAACGCGCTGCAGCGGGGACGGTTGTAAAGCGGTTCTTTCCTCAAGGGATGAGGCTGGAAACAGGAGCCACGGTGGGGAATTACTTCTACACCAGGGATCATTTGGGTTCAGTTCGTGAGCTTATTGACGATGCCGGAAATGTTCGCGCACAGTTTGATTACGATCCTTACGGCTCACAAAGCCGAATCGCAGGCAATCTGGAAGCGGATTTTGGTTTCACGGGACACTTGTATCACACGAGGACTTCGCTGTGTCTAACTAAGTTCCGGGCCTACGATCCTGAACTCGCACGCTGGCTCTCAAGGGACCCGCTTCCTAATGCCGAGAAACTAATTGGACCAAATCTTTATGCTTATGTACTTAATAATCCGATTGGATTACGGGATCGGCTCGGACTACAACCGATACCGCCGAAACTCGCCGTGGAAGTTTGTCAAACGATTGCGCCGGAAGTTGCAAAGCATTATTTGGGTGAGGGAGCAGGAATGGGTTTAGAATGTGTATTTTGTGCCTCCGGGCCTGAAAGGCTCATTTCTTGTACTATGTGTGCCATCGATGTCTTGATTCCACCACCTGGGCCGGAGCCGTATGAGCCTCCACCAGAAAACTGCGAACCAGGATGGGGGCAAGCATTGATCTCGTTACCGCCGCCCTGCGATCCTGCGCCTATTTGTTCGCCACAACCGCACACCCCAAAACAGCCCCCTGTTTGCATCGACGGGCATGACTGAAATCGGGAGGAACGAATGAAGTATTCATATGATCCCAGTGGAAATGTTGTCGTGCGCAGCGCCCTTGTCATGCCGAGGATCATCGGGCGACCGGTCAAGCAAGTTGCCGCGCACGGCGAGATTGTGACTTTCTCCGTGGTGGTTGCCGATGCACGTGCAGTCACTTTTCAATGGAAGTTCAACGGCATCGACATCCCCGGAGCGACGGGTGACAGTATACTGCTCCCCAATGTCAGCGCAGCCAACGAAGGACAATATTCAGTGGTGGTGACGAACAGTGCGGGTAGTGTGACGAGCGCACCGGCCGAGCTCCTCCTGGATACCGACGATGATGGGCTGCCCGATACCTGGGAGGCAGCAAACTTCACCGACCCAGATCCGACCCATGATCTAAACCCTGCTAACCAGCGCAGCGAAACCGATCCTGACAAGGATGGAGTTTCGAACCTCGACGAGTTCCTCGATGGGACCAATCCCACCGACAAAGCCTCACTGCGTCTGCGGCTGAGTGTTTATAGTGTCGCCGGCGGGTCGGTGATGATTGATCCGATGAAGCTCAGTTACGACGTGGGAGAAACCGTGACGGTGACGGCGCTCCCTTTCCCGCCAAGCGTTTTTATGGATTGGTCTAAAGACTTGATCGGCAACGCCAATCCAGTCACGCTCACGATGGACAAAAACAAGACGGTGCGGGCGAGGTTCGCCTCCGCCGCATCCCTCCCTCCGGGATTAATCGCACTCTGGCGCGGCGAGACGGACGCAAGCGATCTGATCGGTGGACATCATGGCGACTTCTTTGCCGGAACGGAGATCATTGCACCTAGTCTCACGGCCTCAGGAAAGGTTGGTGGGGCCTTCAATTTTGATGGCTCACAGCATGTGGAGGTACCCGACTCGGCGTCACTAAGGCCGGATCAGCTTACGGCAGAGGCGTGGGTGTTCCCCACCGCGGTTCCAGGCGTAGACTCTGCAACGATTATCGCGCGGGGCTTCTTCGGGAATACCTGGGACCTGCGCCTGAGCAATAACTTTCCGCAGTTTTGGTCCCACGGAGCGCAGGGTCTTGCGGGACCGTCCGCTATCCCATTAAACGAATGGACTCATCTAGCCATTTCATTCGACGGCTTCATCAAGCGGCTTTATGTTAATGGAGCGCCAGTCGCCTCAAATGAGCAGCTGGGTGCACTCTTGTATGAGGCGACGATACCCATTACCATCGGCTCGGACTTTGTAGATGGCAAAAGTGGCAACCACTTTCATGGGCTAATAGATGAAGTAGCACTCTACAATCGGGCGCTGACGCCTGACGAAGTACTCACCATCTATAACGCCGATTTTCTGGGGAAGAACTTTTCGCAGCCGTACTTCACGTCGCCTTCCCAACTGCCCGACGCAGTGCTCGGAGCACATTATTCGCAGCAGTTGATGACTCTTTTTGGCACCCCGCCGGTAATCTTCTCCCTATCGGAAGGTTTGCTGCCAGCCGGACTGACTCTCTCATCGACAGGCCTGATCAGCGGGGTTCCCAGCGTGGCTGGGATTTTTGACCTTATCGCGCGAGCGACGGATGCGGTTGGTGCATTCACCGAGCAGATGTGCGTACTAAGAATCTTGTAGCCTTTTTCGCCGCCGGAACATACTAAGCCACCCAGGTACTTCCGTAGTGTGGAAAGCAATAGATCGCTGCGCTTTTCCAGACGGGAGACGCCATCCTGACTTATGCCGAGTACCTTGGCCATTCGCACTTGGGTGAGTTACGAGCCTGCCGGAGTTCCTGCAACGTCATCTCTTCGGCAATCAAACCGGCAGCACGTGCCTCGATCTTTTTACGCCGCGCGGAACCTATACTTTTCATTTTCTGGTCAAGAGTCTTCATAGTCAGTTCTTCCTTTCCTTTCAAGCACACCAGAAGGTCGTCAAATCACTCAAGCCTTCAGAGATCGGTAAAACGCGACCGTAAACATCGCCATGCGATGCATCGACTTGATCGATTTCTGCAGATCTTGGCAGGACAATCACGAATAACAGACCTACTAGGCCCTCGATAAGGAGTGTGTGATCCTTCCCGCGAGTCGCACTTTGATTTTTACTTCTACTCTTGCGCCAAGCCCATTGATAATCATCATCAAGTAGTTGCGTCCGGAAGGGGATCATAACCCCACTGCAAGATTCACCCAGGGAGCTGTGAACGCTATAGGGCTTCACTACTACGGGAGTCTCTCAACGCCTCTTGCCACTTTCGATTCTGCTGATTTCGGCAATCACGAGGAGATACTCAAAAAAATCATGTCTCCCATTCTCCTTAACCCAATGTAAACTGAAAAGCGCGTCGCTTTGACGGTTGGAGAGTGAGAGATTTACTCCGATATAGGCGCGAGCTTCGGTTGTTTGATCGTGAGTAGATGCTTGAGCAAGCAGGTGCTGCGGGTCGATTTTGCCGCGTAGGTATTGGAAAACCGGATAGGGCCAACTCGTCTTGCTTACCAATCTCTCGGCTTCGTTGAGAATCTCCCTGGCTCTATCACTATGTCTGGCTTGGCGGTATCCGAAGTAGGCGACAATCACAGCATATAAAGAGTGCTGACTCTTCCATCCAGCGAGTTGAAGATATTTCCGGGCCTCGCGTGCGGCATCGTCTCCCCGGTCCATCACGAGGTAGATCCAGGGAAGAACAATTTGAGCGTCCGCAAAGTCGGGTTTGATGGCCAGCGCATGGTTCAACTGCTCGACCGCTTCTAAATAACGTTGCTGGAAACAATAAACAACTCCCAAATATGAATAGGCTTCGGGCAATTTGGGATCAAGATAGATTGCCTGTCTCAATGGCTCAATGGCCTCAGCATAGCGCTGTTGCGCGTAATAAGAGTACCCCAGAAAGAGATAGGATCTTGCGTAATTGGGTTTGAGAATAATGGCTTGTTTCAATTGATCGATGGCTTTGGCATGGTCGTGCTGTGCAAGATAAACCTGACTCAGATTGATATATGCATCGATGACGTCAGGTCGCAGCCGCATCACGGCTCTGTATTGAGATACGGCTTCGGGATATTGTTTTTCAATATGCAGGATGATTCCCAGATTGTAGTGCGCTCTGGCATCATCAGGTTTGAGACGAATGGCTTCAATTAACTGTTTTTTAGCGTCATCGTACCGCTTCTGCACCATGTAGACGAGGGCAAGATTGGCACGCGCCGGTTCGTAATTGGGCAAGCGTTGGATGACCGTTTGATACTGCTCGATGGCCTCATCATAACGACGGAGAAAGTGATAACAAAGGCCCAGATTCTCGTATGTGGCCACGAAGTCCGGGCGGAGCTTGATAGCTTGCTTATACTGCTCAACGGCCTCCGCAAAGCGACGTTGGCTGAAATAGGTGTTTCCGAGGTAATGATAGGTTTCCGCAAAAGAAGGATTCAGACTCTGCGCCTTTTTGAAGTTTGGAATTGCTTCATCATATCGCTGCAGAGCGAGAAGTGAGTTGGCCAGATTGTAGTAGGCGCCAGCGAGATCAGGTTTGAGCGCGATGACCTTAGCATACTCTTCACTCGCTTCAGCATAACGTTTCTGAAGATGATAAGCGTTCCCCAGGTAGAAATGCGCGTCCCAAAAGTCCGGTTTGAGACGGACGGCTTTCTGGTAATGTTCGATCGCTTGCTGAAAATGTTTTTGCTCATACAGTTCATTTCCGCGATTAAAATGGGTCCATTCATCGTCACGGCTTTTAGCAGTCGGCGGCCGGCGACGTTGCGAAGAGAGCGGCTTGGGTTGACCCGACCCAGTGCTGCTTTTAGAAGCATTTGGCTGAATATCCGGCTTCCAGTCATCTATGCTCTGCGCGCTCAAAAAACTTAGCCAGCCACAGATCAATACAAGTGCGCCAGCCAGCACAAGTGACCGCCCCTCGAAAAGCTGTGAACTGTGCACGTGTCCTACCTTTATTTGCCTATGACGCTCTCTTGATGATCAATGGCCGAACCAAGTCGTCAAAAGCGCTACTTCTCCGACTGCCATATGCGCACAGTCTCATCCCTGCTGCTGCTAATGAGCATTGTGCCTTCGTGTAAGAAACTAACGCAGGTAACTTCTCTCTTGTGTTGTGTCGATGTCTGCAAAAGCTTACCGCTTCTAACATCCCATAGTCTCACGGTCTTATCCCCGCTGGCGCTTACCAGATAATTACTGTCAGGCGAGAACACGAGTGAGGTGACGTAGGCTTGGTGCCCTGTCAGTGTTCGCACTTCGAGCCACGTCTCCGTGTCCCATAGCTTAATGGTGTTGTCATCGCTGCCGGTTGCCAGCAGCTTTCCGTCGGGTGAGAAAGCGAGTGAGACAACCTGGCTCTTGTGATTCGTCAGCGTTTTGATTGCTTGACCACTCCCGACATCCCATAGCCTGATCGAGTGGTCCTTGCTCGCACTAGCCAGGACTTTGCTGTCAGGAGAAAAGGCGGCAGACCAAACAACATCGTCGTGCCCCCTGAGAGTCCTGACTTCCTGCCACGTCTGCGCATCCCACAGTTTGATCGTCTTGTCCTTGCTGGCGCTGGCAAGCAGTTTTTTGTCAGGCGAAAAGACAACAAAATTAACCATCTTTTGGTGTCCCCGCAGGCTGTCCAATTGCTTTCCCTGCGACACGTCCCACACGCTGATCTTCCCACTACGATTGGCGCAGGCGATGATCCTGCTGTTTGGCGAAAAGCCAACGGACATGATTCCGTCACGATCTCCGTCGAGCGTGCGTAGTAACCGCCACGTGTGCGCATCCCATAGTCTCACTTTGCCGTCATCACTACCGCTCGCTATCAACTCATCATCGGGCGACGAGGCCACCGACCAGGCCGTACTTCGTTGCCCCTGAAGGTTCTGTTTCAAACGAAAAGGATGTGGCGGCGGATTTCGACGATCAGGGGCGGCGCCTCTGTTGTTGCCATTTACGGCCTGCGGCGGAGGACTTGAAACATTACCCGCTCCCACCGCTTCGGCGTTCATGTTTGTCGGGCCCCGTTCATCCGTTGCGCGACGGCCGACGATCACTGCGCTCACAATAATCACCGCAATAACCAATGCCTCAAGAATCCTGGTCTTATGCCTGGAAATATTCCTAACAAATGTCGCCAAAGCAGACCGTAGATTGTGAGTCGCTACCACTTTGACCGCGTCAGAGGCCGGGCTTGTCCCTTGTTTCAACGAAATTTGTTTCTCCTCCAGTCTGGCCTCTGCCGGGGCGACCATCTCTGCCATCCTGTGATTGCCCTGCGCGAGCGATGGCGAGGCTTTTTCACTCGACTCCGCGCCACGCGGAATCACTCTCTTACTTATGATTGTTACTTCGGATGCAGAAGACTCATTAGAGCTTTCCTCTTCCTCCTGCCGCTTTCTTCTTTGAGCCTCGTCTTGCTCTCGTTTTGTTCTGAGGAAAGCGTCAACGTCTAATTGTTTCTTCAAGCTTTCCAACTCGGTGAACAAGTCTTTCATCGTCTGAAAGCGCTGCTCTCGATCTTTGCGCAGAGCTCTAGCGACGATACGATGCAACTCAGTTGGGACTTCTGAGGAGTAGTACGATAGTGGTGTGGGTTCTCCACCAAGTACCCGATGACTAACGATATTTGCGGTCCGCCCTTCGAAAGGTACTTTTCCCGTGATCATCTCGTAGATCACCACACCAAGACTCCAGATGTCACTGCGCTCGTCAACCTCGTCCGCCAGCATTTGCTCCGGCGACATGTATTTGTTCGAACCGATGACTATGCCGGATTCTGTGTGTACCAGCATTCGCCGCTGTGATTCCGAATCAGACAATTCCTGCCTGATGAACTTGGCTACTCCGAAGTCCAGAATCTTGACCACTCCATCCGTGTCCAACATGATGTTTTCGGGCTTGATGTCGCGGTGCACGACCCCAACTTTGTGCGCCCCTACCAGTGCGTGCGCCAATTGAGTGGCTATTTCCAAAGCTTCCCGCAGGCCGATTTGCGATTGGCTAATTCGTTCACGGAGGGTAATTCCATCAACCAACTCGGTAACAATAAAAGGCGTTGAGCCTACTTCTCCGATGGCGTGAATTGTGATGATGTTCGGATGTTTTAGCCGCGAAGCGGCATAGGCTTCCTGTTTGAAGCGGAGCAGTCCTTCTTCACTGCTATCGATGGAGGAAAAAACCTTGATCGCGATGGCACGCTTGAGCTGCGTATCCTGCGCTTTGTACACTTCGCCGAACCCACCTTTGCCAAGCAACTCGATAATTCTGTAGTGATTGAGACACTGACCTTTTTCCAGGATGGTTCGTGCGTAACCTTTGGCGATGTCTTTAGCGATAATCTCCGCCGCAGGCGTATCCAAAATGTTGTCTGCCCTCTCAAAGGAGACAAGCCACGACGCGGCATCGCTTCTCAACTGTTCGTCATGAGCACATTTCTCGTCGAGGAAAGCAGCACGCTGGTGGGGTTCGAGCTCGAGCGCGGCTGCGACGAGTTCAGAGATTTGTCGCCATCGTTCGGGTGTCATGATCGGATTCATTCGTAAAACTTGTACCGCCCCTACCGGAAAGCCGGGATGGAAGCCATCAAGACTGCTTCCCAGGCCCGCTCGCTAATCTTTTCGTCGACATGCTTCTTAGCGCTTGAGCGAACTAACCTCAAAGTTAGTAACCTAGTTCGCGACCGACAAAAGCCTTGGCCGCTCTATAACCACGCTCGACAGTTGCTTCCGATAGATCGAGGTAATCGGCTGCCTCTTCAATGGTTAACCCGCCAAAGAAGCGAGCGTCAAAGATCCGGCATTGTTGCTTACTTATCACCGCTAACTTGTTCAGAGCCTCATCAATCGCTAACAAATCGAGGGGTGATAACTCTCTACTGGCTAAGACTAAATCCTCAATACAATCAGCACGCGCCCCGCCGCCACGCTTACCAGCACAATGTCTGCGGGCGTGATCGACAAGAATCCGTCGCATCTCTGTGACGACAACGCCGATAAAGTGCGAACGATTCTTCCAGGGAAGATTACGGAAGCCCGCGAGCTTCAGGTAAGCCTCATGAACCAGTGCGGTGGCTTGTAGTGTGTGGCCGATGCGCTCGCCCCGCAGAAAGCCGGCAGCCAGCCGGCGAAGCTCATCGTATACCAAAGGCGTGAGTCGATTTAACGCCTCGTCATCACCGCTGCTCCATCTTTCGAGTAGCTCGGTTATTTCACCCGTCACCAATGATGCCACTCAAAACTCTCCTCTCCAGGACTCCTCATCCTGCAAAGCGCTTTCATGTGTGGCGAAGCAACAGAAACCTTCTCGCTCAAATTTGCATTTCGACTGATGTCTTTGAGAGTGACGCTGCTAGTTGAAGTTGTCCTCTCGGGTCAATACGGCGAACAGTTCGTTACGCCGGAAGATAAGCTCAACATGATTCAACCCACGGAAGGTGCACGCAGAGGATTTGAGTATTTTCCCGGGGTCTGGAGCGACCTTAGCTATGCACGCGCTGATACTATCACTTCACGCCTTTGCAGGTATAGCCTTGTCTTTCGCCAGCAGGATCTGCTGTTCGCAGAGCGGTTAGAAGGGGCAGGGGCGTTCCTCATTATCGTCGCTCAGTTGCTAAACCCTCAAAAGAAAATCTGACAAAATGTTTCCGAGCCTGAGGGAGCAGACACCTATTTTGCGCCTTACCAAGTGAACAGCGAGATCGCCATCCAGACGGATGGCCTTACCGTGGAACGAATCCCCCGACTACTTCTGGCAGTTGAGGTGGATGAGAAACTCTTGCCAGAATTGGAGACTTTGAAAATGAGAAACAATCTAACGATCCTTTTCATATTGGTATTTGCATTGTCTGCCAGTGGGCAAACGTCTCGGTTCAACCCGCCTGTGCAACGAAGGTTCCAAATGCCGATCACTCCTTTGCCGGTTGTTCCGCACAGCCCGCGCCAGCTCACATCAGTTTCCACTCTCAATCGCTTCTCTGCACCGCGTAATCCGATTGTCGTCAAGGGATATTGGGACCGGTTGCGATACGTTAATAAAACCGGTCCTGCTCATGGCAATCCAAGGGTTACGACCAGGCAGGATTTCAGGTTTCCCATTAGGCCCAATACTCCACTTCGAGATGGGCGTGGACGTCTTCTCGGGACCCTGGCGCCGAATACAAGAATTCAAATCAATAAGGGTGCGGCGAGAGTGATGGTCGGCCCGGACGGTAAGCGACATGTATATGAATTTGCACTGGGGACTCGGCTCAACAACTTGTCTGGGAGCCCGGCCAATAGCAGGATCTACGGCTCCGGGCTGGTCAGAAGATCAGCCATCCCCGTTAAAGAAAGACCCCCACTGCGGCTTGCGAAGTCTCAACCGGTCAAAGGTCCGACTACTTCCTATGTGATAACGGGGGGCAACCCTCAGGACCCCAAACTGGGACACCGCAATTCTAAAAACGAGTACGTCTCTTACAAATTTGGACACGGAAATCCACCACGCGGCTATACTCAGCGTAACCGGAAAGCTACAGACTACGTCCGACGCCCGCTTGATGGGAACCGGCCGCCGCAGAAGTCTTACGTGAATCTGCTCAACCGGCTCCCGGGTCAAGGGCGTGGCGGAACCGCCACCAGCGTTTTCCGAGTGGACAAGAACCACCCCATTACTTTTCACCGCCTGAAGAACGTCCACTCCAGGACCGTTAAGCTCTACGATGCCGGTGGAAAAAAACCACAGGGGAGCATGAAGTTCTTAAAGGGATATGTGGTCGATCCCAAGACGGGCCAGAAGACCGTAGGCTGGATGGCGCAAAAAGCTGTGAAACCAAAATCGGCACTCAAAGCAGAGAAGAAACGAAAGCACTAAGAGAATCCGGTAAGGACCGTAGCAATCTTTCTGCTGATGAAGCCTTCTGAGAGAATACGATATGGATCGGGATATTGGGACGCGCTAATCACGCGTCCCAGCTCTTTCTGAAACAGACCATACTTTTCCTCCTAATCTCGACCGCTTAACCTCTCGACTCGCTCGTCGGTGCTCATCCGCAGATCATCGCTGGCGGGCTGTGTTGCTGAGGACCGATGCAAACATGCCCATCGCCAACTCCCGCCATCCGCGCCTTGAAAGGACTCCGCGATCAAAAGCGAATGCAACGCGCCAAAAATGCCATCAGCAGCTTCAAACCTCAGTTCCTTTATGTTGACTAGGCGCTCGATGCGGGCACGCTGTGTGCGATCTTTTCGGCGCGTCGCACTTTGATTTTCACTTCCACTCTTGAGCCAAGTCGATTGATGATGGACATCAAGCGATCAACCGTGAAACGACCGAGGTCCGCGTTTCGGATGCGAGAGAAGTCCGCGGCCGCAATCCCGGTTCGAACCTGAGCATTGCGGACGCTTAGAGCATCACGGTCAAGCGCCTTGATGATCTCAGCAGCTAGAATAGCCTTGACCTGATTGGCATCGGCATTCTTGTGACCGAGGTCACGGAAGACATTTCCGCTTCCCTTCACCACTTCCGGCTTCTCGCTTTTCATCGCAATCTCTCCCTAAGTCTCTTCAAACGATCTTTGATTAGATCAATTTCATGTTTGGGCGTCGTGATGCCCCGTGTTGATTTCTTCTGAAAGGCATGAACAACCCATACGTCGTCGCCCAGTTGCACTGCATAGACGACGCGGAATGCGTCGCTACGAAACGCCAGGGCAATCTCGAACACGCCCGATCCTAAACCTTGCAGGGGTTTCGCAAATATCGGCCTTGCCGCCCTCGGCGGCGATGGTTAGTGCGGTTAGACATGTGGTCCTCACCTCATCAGGGAACTTCTCGAATTCCCTCAGCGCCGCTTTGATCCACGAAATCGGCCGCGTGCTTCTAGTCATTAACTATCGCTGTCGATCGTTTTCCCATTCCGCCAATTATCGCCTTTGAGAGGTTGTCCCATTTGACAACATCTGTCCAGCACGGCGATGGACGCCGACGAAGTTGTACATGCGATGGCAGGTTCGATCGGTTTCGCCTCACATTAACGAGGCCCCGAGGCGCACAACGCTCTCGATCAGCAAGTCAAAGTCGCCATAATCGCTACGGTGATTGGTAATCGCCACACGAATGACGAAGCGACCATTCAACATCGTGTGCGAGGGTAGGGCTGTGCCGCTCGTTTGCAGTCTGATCAATAATTCCTCGTTCAGCTGGTCAAGTATTTCGGGACTAAGGCCAGGAGCGACGTAGCGGAAACATACGACGTTAAGTCTTACCGGAGCAGCCAGCTCCAAATCTGGATGCGCCTCTATGCGCTTGCTGAGGTAATCGGCTTGGTTGACGTTTTGGCGGATTTGACGCGCGAACGCCTCGACTCCGTATGCCTTCAGCGTCAGCCAAACTTTAAGAGCCCTGAATCGACGAGTTAGTTCGATTCCGCAATCGGCGAAGCTGTTTACGTGCGATGCCGGTCCCGCGGCGGTTCTCGACAAGTAGGTCGGCGTTACCGCGAATGCATCGTGATGCGCCTTCGCGTCGCGAACGAAAACACAACCCACGTCATACGGCAAGTACATCCACTTGTGTAGATCGAACGCAAGCGAGTCGGCCCGCTGCAGTCCGACAAGCGCCGGCCTGAGTTCCTCACAAAGCCAGGCAAGCGCTCCGAAGGCCCCGTCGACGTGCAGCCATAGGCTCTGATAAGCGCACAAGTCCGCCAGGCGTGCGAGGTCGTCAGTCGCGCCGGTATTGACGGTGCCGGCGTTTGCGATAACGCAGAAGGGCTCCAGCCCGTCACGTCGATCTGACAAAATGCTCGCCTCGAGCGCTGACACATCAATTCGGAAGTCGGCGTCCACCGAGATTGTACGAAGCGCAGCTCTTCCCAGTCCGAGCAGTTCTACTGCCTTGCTTACAGAGCTATGAGTTTCGCTCGAGGCGTAAAGAGCCATAGCCTTCGGAACCCCTATGGCGCCGACCGAGCGAACATCGACCTTCGCACTGGATGTTCTAGCCACTGCCAAGCCGATGATATTCGACATTGAGCAGCCGCTCGTAAGCACCGCACTCGTCGTGTCAGGAAAGCCAAGCATTGTTTTTAACCACTCGAGCACCTGCTCTTCTACCAAGGTTGCGGCGTTCTCAAAGGCACCGACGCTTGGGTTCATTGCCGCGGCGAGCAGATCGGCGAAGACACCTAACGGAAGGCCAGAGCCATTCACCCATCCCCAAAATCGCGGATGAGCATTTCCGCGCGGGTATGGAACCACGTAACGTCTAAAATCTTCATAAGCCCCTTCAGGGCCGATCGGCTCGCTGGGTAATGGTGCGGTCAGGTGGTCGCGAACGTTATCGGGCACGGGCTGCCACACAGGTTTATCGCGTAAGGTGCGCAGGTCGTCAATGATGTCATCCACCATTCGATGGCCGAGCCTGCGCATTTGATCGAAGTCGTCCAAATCGTACTCTTCGCTGATTTTTTCCGGGCAAAGGTTTATCACGTTCAACTCCTTGAGTCGGCCACTCCGAGACGACCAGCAGAAACTTCGAAGGTCACACCCGCAATCCAGGTCATACCTCGCGCGATTGCGACGAGGTCTTCGGGTCCAAGGAATTCTGGATCAAGATTGGCCCACGCGTTCTTGAGGTGACGCGCATACTGGCGATAAGCGTCGATAACCTGGTCGGCATGACGGCCGGTGAAGACTTCATGCACGAGCGTCCGATATTGCTCGTATGCTGCTGCCGACCTTTCATTCAGGTAACTTGATTGCCACGGCTCTTGCAAGATCGCCGCGTAAGCAGCGTAGGCATTGGTCACGGCCAGTTCAGCCTCTGGTGAGGGCCAGGCTTCCCGAAGCAGTGCCTGGAATTCCTCTCCAGCGGTTGCGAATTGCTGTTGCTGGCCACCGCCGGCATCGTCCTTCAGCATGTTTCCTCCTATTCCGGTGGGCTACCGATGAGGGCACCGTATCCTCGTGCGATCGCCTGTTGTCGCAGCCATTCTTCGATTCCTTCAGTGTCGCGGTAATGACGAATTTGGTTTTGATCGGCAATCCGCAGCCTGCCATTACCAACATGCAGCCATCGTTGCGGAGTGTCGCTCACTGTGCGGTATACGATGAAGCCTCGATACCCGAGACCTGCCGACATTTCTTCGTCGGCCGCTGGCAAACATTTGCTCCGCGCTAAGAGGTCGTCACCTTCAGCAGCCGTTAAGGCCCACGTCGGGTTCGGCCGGCCGCTGAAGACGTCCAACTCCACGTAAAATTCTGAAGAGCTCAAGCTCAGATAACCTCAACACCCAGGGGGCCAAAAAAGAAGCCGCAGAACATCGAATAAGGCCCGCGATCGCAGTTGGCAGGGGTCAAGCCATTACCCAAAATGCGTCCTAAATTGTCGACCTGCATAACCATTGACGTCCCTATTTTGTGTGCCCAGAACCCGCCAGGATGCAACCGCCACCAATGGAAGTCGATGCGGGGCCAGATAGCCAATGCCACGACGCGAAGTGTGCCGTCACATTCCTGGCGGTATCCATCAGCCTTCGCCGCAGCCAACACGTTTCCGCACTCGAATGCCGTATACATGCGACCGGAATGTCGCCCGGGTTGGGCCATCGTATTCGAGGCAAAATTCGAAGCGAAGTTATAACAGTTGTTACCGAAGCGTCTGAACGGATGATTCCAAAACGCTTCCTGAAGTGGCGTCAAGAATGGCTCGCAAGCGGGATTTGCGAGTGGTGGATCGACCAACCGTTCCTCAGCGCGCATCTCTTTCCTTCGACCGTCGCGCGCCTTAGCTTCTGCGGGCTCCGCGGCTATCGAGCCATGGCGTATCGACTGATCGACTGCCTCGAGCGCTTCGATGGCAACATGGTCCGGAGCGGTCGACAACAGAAATTGAGAAATATCTTGCGCCACTGCCACTTTTTGTTCATCGACTGCCACGGTTTCGGCGGCTCGTCGTTTTGCCTTCGCTTGCGGCGGCTCCACCGGCTCTCGCACTGCCGGCGGAGGCACCACAAAGTGGGCTGGCACAATCGGATTAACTGCCAGGTCCTCCAGGTCTGCATCCAATGTAAACCCACGGAAGCCGAGCGTCGGCGATTGGTGCGGGGCTACTAAGGGACCTTCAGCAGATAAGCGGTCGACGAGTTCTTTTGTCTTGCGAGGTGGTAGCGCCCAGGTTGGATTGGGCCGCCCGGAAAAGATATTCATTGTGACGCGCATGGCAAACCTCCTGTTGATGACAATTCGCGCTTAACCTGTTCGTCAGACATTCCCATCACAGCCACCACAATTTCGGCGGCCTTGTCAGCATCTGCACCTTCCTGCGGTTGCGCCCGTATAGCCAGGGCCAGGCTCTTCACTGTTGGCGCTTCAAAAATCCAGCGTAGCGGCAGCTGTAAACCTAAGAGATCACGCAGCCGGGCAACTACTTTCGTCACCAGCAGCGAATGCCCGCCAAGATCTGAAAAAAAATCGTCGTTAGTGGAAATCGACTCAACACCAAATACGTTCTCCACGACATTTGCGATCACTCGCTCCAGATCGGTCGCCGGTGAAACTGCAGGTTTATCTCGGCCCTGTTCTGCAGCTGAGTTTCGTTCGAGCGCTCTCAAGTCCACTTTTCCGGCGGCTGTAAGTGGAATTGCCTCCACGAGCATGAAGGCCGAAGGCAACATAAATGCGGGAAGCTCTCGCCGCAGCAGTTCTCGCAGTTCATGGAGCAATGCACCCGGCTCGCTCGCGACCTGCGAGGGCACAACGTAGGCAATCAGCCGCTTGTCTGCGGTGCCCAGATCGCGAACGGAAACGACGGCATCACTGACTGCCGGATGCAGACGGATCGCGGCTTCGACATCTCCGGGCTCAATGCGAAAGCCGCGGATTTTTACCTGTCCATCAACCCGCCCCAGGAATTCCAAGGTCCCATCGACGCGATAACGCGCGAGATCACCGCTGCGATAGACCCTGCCCAGCTCAGGGAAAAAAGGATCCGCGAGAAATCGTGCTTCGCTAAGACCAGCGGTTGCGACATATCCACGCGAGACTCCCGCACCACCTATGTAAAGTTCGCCCGGCACTCCGATTGGCGCCGGTTGTCCATACTTATCGAGAACGTACAGTCTGGTGTTCGCGATTGGCCGTCCGATAGGCACGGGCCCATGTCCCAGCTCACCGGCGCGAATGGAATGCACCACGCAACCTACGGCTGTTTCCGTTGGACCATATTCATTGAAGACCATGACATCCGGAGACTGGTCACGCCACAGTCCTACTGTGTCCGCCTGCAATTGCTCGCCTCCCAGAATGAAGGCTGCGGTGTTGCTCGGGACCTCGCGTCCGAGCGAAAGGCTGCGCAATGCCTCGAGGTGTGCAGGAGTCAGCTTGACGAAACTGAAGTCCAAACCGGAACGAAGCGCCGAATCCAGAGACTCCACAACATCTTCGTGGTCCAGGAGAACAACGCTGCGGCCACATATCAACGGTAGGAAAAGAGACGTGATTGACATGTCGGACCACAGCGGCGAACAGAGCGGCGCACCAATCCCAGCGCTGACCGGATAGGCAGTGCGGCACCAGGAAAGGTAGTTCACAATCGCGCGATGCGGAACCATAACACCCTTCGGACGGCCCGTGGATCCTGACGTAAAAATGATGTAGGCGAGGTCTGAAGCAACGATTGGCGGATCCACCCGCACAAGGTCAGTACTGCTCTTGGCTTCGGGCTCGGCATCGACAGCCAAGGTCCGTTGCCCGGCCGGCACGAGGTTTGAGAGTTCAGTCGTAGTTACTATTAATTCCACGCCGGCGTCTTCCAGCATTCTCGCCAGACGCTTCTCGGGCGTTGCGGGATCGAGCGGCACATATGCGTTGCCCGATTTGAGAATGGCAAGCACCGCCACCACCATTTCAAACGACGACGGCACGATCACGCCCACTGCTCGGCACGGTTCCGTTTCAACCTGCTGTATCCGCCGTGCTAGAGCTACAGCCCGGGCATCAAGTTCCGCGAAGGTGAGGGTGCTGGTGTCTTTTCGTAGCGCGATCGCGTCCGGACTGCGCCGTGTTTGCTCCTCCACCAAAGAGTGAAGTGAAGCGACGGGAAATTGCGAGTCCGTGGCGTTCCAGTCGACGAGCATTCGTTGCCGCTCTTCGTAGCGAAGAATCGGGAGGGACGCGATCGGCAGATCCGGTGTCTTCGTTACCGCTTCGAGCAGTGTCAAGTAGTGGCTGGCAAGTCGTTCCACGGTCTCGCGATCGAATAAGTCTGTGTCGTATTCGAGCTGGCCCTGAACTTCATCGCCTCTTTCCCAAAGGTTCAGCGTCAGGTCGAAGATCGCGGTCGCGCGTTCGAACGCAACCTCGTTCGACTGCGCGGCGCCTCCGGAGGGGTCGTTCTGCGTAACGAGTTGGAAGCTAACCTGAAAAAGTGGATTGCGGCTCAAATCTTGTGGTAATCCCAGGGATGCCACTACGGCCGAAAACGGCACATCCTGATGACCGTAAGCCTCTACCGCAACTTCCCGCACCCGACTCAGCGCCTCGCGAAAAGAGGGGTTACCGCCCAGATCAACACGCATAACTAATGAGTTGGTGAAGAATCCGACAACGCCTTCGAGTTCCCGGCGGGTGCGGTTCGCGATTGGGACGCCGACCGCCATGTCGTCCTGCTGAGAATATCGGTGCAGCAGCACATAAAACGCCGTGAGCAGCAGCATGAAGGGTGTTGCAGACGACGCTCTTGCGATCGCATAGAGCGAGCGCTTGAGGTCGCGCGGAATATTGATGGTCAGATACGCGCCGCGGTGAGTTTGCACTGGAGGCCGGGGACGATCCGTTGGCAGATTTAGCGTTCCCGTACTCTTGAGCTGTTGCTGCCAGTATGTGAGTTCTGAAGCAAGTCGTTCACCCTTCAGCCAACTGCGCTGCCAAACGGCAAAGTCTGCATACTGCAAAGGCGCGTCCGGAAGTGACGAACTGCGGCCTGCCGCCTGGTCTGCATAAAGCATTCCGAGTTCTCCAAACACAATATTCAATGAAACACTGTCGGAGATGATGTGATGGACCACCAAAATAAAGGCTGACTCATACGGCCCGAGCCGGACGAGCGTGGCGCGAAAGAGAGGTCCGACCGCCAGATCAAACGGGCGTTGAGTGGATTCGGCGGCGATTCGCTGCACCTCGGCGTCGCGTGCTGAACGCTGCACTGATCCCAGATCGATCAATGCGCACTGCACCGGCGCGGGCGGCAACACACGTTGGACGGGGTCGCCTGCCACTACCGGGAATATTGTGCGCAGTGCTCCATGTCTTCGAACCAACGCTGTCAATGCGCCTTCCAGCACCGAATGCTCCACGGCGTACGGGATCCGGTGCGCGGACGAAATGTTATAGAACACGCTCCCCGGCGACAGTTGATCCAGGAACCATAACCGCTCCTGGCCAAACGAAAGCTTATAGTCGCCACTGAGTGAGGCCTGTCGTGGGATCGGCGCACGGAACTCGTTGTGCCGACGTTTGTCCCACTCCTCAAGCACTCGATGGCGCTGCTCAACAGATAAGCGCGCAAGACGAGCGGATAACTCGCTCATGCCTCATCTCCCTCGGCTTGCATCTTCAACGATTGCAATAACGCATCGCTCTCCTCGGCTGGCAGGGCCGCGAGATCAGCGAGAATTGATTCCGTCTCAAGATCGAGAACCTCGTCTCCAGAAATTTGTCCGATAACGGCCGCGAGCGCCCCAGGCGTGGGAGCATCAAAAATGGCGCGCAAAGGAATGTCGCAGCCGGTGCTCGTTCGGAGTCCCGCCAACAGCCGCGTCGCGAGCAGCGAATGGCCGCCAAGATCTGCAAAAAAGTCATCAGTCAGGCCAACGCTTGATACTCCGAGCACCTCGCAGAAATGCCGGGCGACAAGGCTTTCAAGCGGCGTCATCGCGGCCATGTCAGTTGTGCCTCGGTCTCCATTGCGAGCAGTTTGAGCCAAGCGATTTCTATCGCGTTTACCGCTCGGCGTCATCGGGATCTCACTTATCCAGGTAATTGCCGGAATCATGAATGACGGGAGCCATTCGGCGAGGTGTGCTAAGAGCTTTCCCGTGTCTCGGTCGCCGTTTCGAGGCACGACATACGCGATTAACCGTTGGTCGGTCGGTCGCGAAACCACCACCGACTCGCGGATCTCAGGATAGGAATCGATGAGGTTCTCTATCTCGGTTGGCTCGACGCGAAATCCGCGGACTTTTATCTGCAGGTCGCGTCTGCCGACGTATTCGATTACACCGTCTGGTCTGAACCTGGCCAGATCCCCCGTATTGTAGAGACTTGCACCTGGTTGGTTGCTGAATAAGTGTGGAATGAATCGCTGCCGCGAGAGTTCGTCCTGATTAACATAGCCGCGGGCCAGCGATGCACCGCCAATATGGAGCGTGCCGGTCACGCCAACAGGCACGGGCTGGTGCCGCGCGTCGAGAATAAACACTTGGGTATTTGCGATGGGCCGCCCAATCGGGACACAGTCGGTCACTGCGCCTTCCCGCTCAGGATCGAAAACAGTTGCGTCCCATAACTCGGAGGCTCCAAAAACGTTGTAGAGAACACCGTGCGGCACTGCCTGCTTGAAGCGATGATAAAGATCAACCGATAAGGGCTCGCCTCCACTGGACCAAAAACGCAGCGCCGGCAAACGCCTTCCTAAGTTGGGACAGGTCTCAAGGAGCATTTCGAGCAATGACGGTACGAACCACAAGCGCGTAACGGAGTGAAGCGCCAAAAGGTCTACGAAAGCATTTGGGTCGGTCACCACGTTCTGCGGGGCGACGACAGTAGGCACTCCTTGCAACAGACCGCCAAGCATTTCCCAGAATGCGTCCACAAAATTCAGCGCCGTTTTCATGACACCAACTTCGCCCGGTAAGAATGGATATTCGCGCCACATCCATGTCAGACGATTGAGCAGGACTCGATGCGGCACTGCTACGCCCTTGGGTCGTCCGGTGGATCCTGACGTGTAGATTATGTAGGCGGTGTCTTCGGGCTGTGCATCAGGCAGGGAGCATTCGTCGCTGAAGTGTGAAGCGCCTTGCGAGGCCTCGTTCCAATCGAGCACGAGAGAATCAGAAGCGAGCGAGGCATCGAGACCCAGCACCACGCTCGCGTTGGCGTCGCGCACCATGTACGTCAATCTTTCCAGCGGATACGATGGATCGAGTGGCAGAAAAACGGCGCGAAGCTTTAACAGTGCCAGGAAGGCGATCACGGCCTGCACCGAACGCTCGCAGCATACGCCTACAATCGAACCGGGCCCGACCCCTAAAGAGGCGAGGTAGTTTGCGAAGCGATTTGAGTCTTCGTGTATCGAACGAATGGACGCGCGGTGCTGCCCTTCGATGAATGCTACGGCGTTGGGTGTCAGTTCTGCCTGCTTGCGGAGAAGCTCCATTAGAGGCACGACGTCATAGCCCGGCGCTGCAGTAGCATTCCACTCAACCAGCATTTTGTGACGCTGCGCGTTTGTAAGGAGCGACACATTGCCAAGCAAGTTTTCTTCATTAACAGCAAGCTTACGAATCAGCTCCGACAGATGAAGCGCGAGCTGTTCGATTTCGCGTTCTTCAAAACGCCGGTGATCGTATAGCAGCTTCATCCGGATCTGAGTGCCCGGTACAACAACGAGAGTAATAGCAACGTCGGTGCGGCCCGAATATAACGGTTCCTCAGTTTCTGGAGACTGCGCTCCTTGTTTCGCCGCTGTGGGAAAATTCTCAAACACAACCAGCGTGTCGTACAACCTCGTGCCGTTTGGAACCTCACTCCACTGCTGAACTTGCAGGCTTGATGCGTATTGAAACCGGGCCAGACCCATTTGATGTGTCTGCAACCGCTGTAGCCACGTCACCACTGACTGCTCGTTTATGATCCGGACGCGGGCGGGCAATGTGTTTATGAAGAGCCCGATCATTGCCTCGACGCCGGGCAGCTCCGGTGGACGGCCGGATACGACGACTCCGAACACTACATCCGACTCGCCGCTGTACTGGCTGAGCAAGAGTCCCCAGGCGCCCTGGACCAGCGTGTTAAGTGTTATGCGATGTGTTTTGGCAAACGTGCGCAGAATCTGTGAATCCTGCTCCGAAAGTGTGAAAGCCCATTCGCCGTCATTGCCTTCGAGCCCGACTGTTGTTCGCGTGCGGCCAATGCCAATAGTTGTAGGCACGGAAAACCCGCGCAGCTCTGCGCGCCAAAACGCTTCTGCCTCAGCCTCATTTTGAGATTGTAGCCAGGCGATGTAGTCACGGAAGGGAGGCCGCACAGGCGAGACATAAGTCTTGCCAGACGACAGCGCAAGGTATTGATCGACAACTTCCTGCAACAAGAGTTGGCCGCTCCAGCCGTCAAGAAGCAAGTGATGGAAGTGCCAGACGAACCAGCTTTCAGCCCCGGACGACTGCACAAGTGCGATCCGCATTAGCGGCGCTTCGCCGAGATCGAAGCCTCGTGATCGTTCGTCTCGAAGGTACCGCGCCATTTGGTTCCTGGTGGCGCTAGCTGGAATCCTGCGCCAATCGAGACGCTCAATCTTAATCGGAACCTGCCGGTGAATGACTTGGACGGGCTTCTCAAGATCACCCCAATGAAAGGATGTTCGCAGGACTGGCGTGCGATCCACGACCCCTTGCCAGACGCGTTCGAAATGCGCGGGTACAACCGCGCCCGCCAGGCGCATCGCCTGCTGTTCGACAAAGACGCCGGAGTCAGGGGCCAACATGGACTGAAACAGCATGCCCAGTTGCATTGGCGACAATTCGTAAATGTCTTCTATGTCGATGAGAGTGGAGTTGTCAGTCATGACCGATCACTCTTTTGTCTGGCTTTGAGCTGGGTCATAAGCTTCGTGAAATCCTGCTCGTTCAACCGCGCATGTTTGAAATCAGACGCTGCGTAAGTCTGACCTCCGGATCGTCCGAGATCCGCAAGCGCCGCAAGGCCCTGCTGGAATTTTTCTGCGAGTTGTTCGATCGTCGATCGTTTGTGCAAGTGTTCGGAGAAATGAAAATCGAAAGTGAATCGCCCATTCGCTAAATAGCCATTCACCTCGATAGGGTGCCGGCGGCTATTGCGCGGTCCCCGAGTCGGCCCAACGTCCAGGGGCGTTTCCATCGCCGATTCCATTCCGGCTCGACTTAACTGTCCGAGATAGTTGAAGGCCACAGACGCTGTCGACAACGACTGTAGCAGAGTAGCCGCGTCAACGTTTTCACTGAGGTAACGAAGAATACCGAAATCGATCCCTCGTTTCGGCGTACTGCGTAGCCGTTCCTTCACTGATTGCAGAATTTGTTCTGGCTTGGCGGCCCGGTCAATGGAGAAATAGGTGGGAACGATTGCGGTGAACCATCCGACGGTGCGCGAGAGATCGATCTCCGGAAAGAGATCCTCTCGTCCGTGGCGCTCCACGTCGATCAACAAGTTCCGTCCCTCAGTGAAGTGCGCCAGCGCTCCAACCAGCGCGGCCAGCAGAATTTCCTCCGCGTTTGCCTTCAACCGATCCGCAAGAGTCGTCAACAACCCGGATGCGATTTCTGCGTCGGACGTTACGGTTACAGTCCTTACGCTCGTCATGATGTTGGGCCCCGAATTGTGATCGACTGGAAACTCGTCGATCGCCTCATTGGCAATGCCAGTCCAATAAGACAGTTTGCTTTCCGCCGCCTCCGATTGGGCGTATTCCTTCAGCAACTCGGCCCAGCGCTGGAACGAAGTCGTTTTAGCAGGCAGCAAAACTTTTTGACCTCGGACCAGCTGTTCGTAGGCGGTGCGCAGGTCTTCCATGATGAGACGCCACGACACCGCATCGATGTTGAGGTGGTGGGCGACAAGGAACAGTCGATCGAGTTCCCCACCGCCAAGGTGAATAAGCAACACTCGAAACAACGGCCCGTTTTCCAGATCAAGTGAAGCTTGTGCCTCGGCAACCAGACTCTCCAACGACGCGGTGCGCGTGTCGGCGGGCTCACTCGAAAGATCGAAATGAGACACCGGCACACTTCCTTCAAATGGCTCACAGGTCTGTTGCCAGGTACTGTTTTGTCGACGGAACCGAAGGCGTAGAGCATCGTGATGTCGTATTACATGCCTCACGCTTTCGCGGAGTTCATCGAGTGCAAGAGGTTGAGCGAGGCGGATCATCACGGCCTGATTGAAATGATGGGGCTCCGCGAGATCGAGATCGAAGAACCAATGCTGGATCGGCGTCAGCGGGACGGGACCTGTAACAATACCTTGCTCTGCGCCGATCGGTTTCTGTTCCTTACATACGCCTGCCAGCGCTGAAATCGTTTGTTGTTCCAATACGTGGCGTGGACTGAGCAAGAGCCCGGCGCTACGGGCCTTGGCGACGATTTGGATCCCCAGAATCGAATCGCCGCCCAATTCGAAGAAGTTGTCAAAAACTCCAACTTTGTCGACGCCCAAAACTTCGCACCAGATCCGGGCGAGCGTGCGCTCGATATCAACAGTAGGCGCTACATATTCGACGCCGAGATCTGGCCGCGCTCGATCTGGCCGAGGCAAACGAGCGCGGTCGACTTTTCCGCTGACGGTGTGCGGCAATTGATCTAACAACACATAGTGTGACGGCACTAAAGGTGCGGGCAGGCGCGTCTCAAGGAAAGATCTGATCCGCGGAACCATCGTCCGCAGGAAAACTCCACGCAGCGGATTGTTCGTGAAATGGCTAGCTGTTCGAGTATTTCGCGTTTCTCGCAAAACCAACTGCCGCCTGCCTGTCGTCAGATCAGTGTGCGGCCGAAAAACGACGTCGAAGGTATCAGGTCCATCGGCGACATATAGTTCGACGTCGTATCCGAGTGATTCCCCGAGCGCCACAAGTTCATCCGGATATGTTCCTTCACTTCTTTCACCCAGCCGGGTCCGCAAATCCCCAACGACCTCCGTCTCGTCTAATCCGGCAAGCAACGCGCGGGCGCGCACATCCCCCTGGATTCTCGCGTTGGGCACGCTGGTCACCAGGAGGCCGGTTCCCTCACCCGCTTGCAACTCTGCGCGCAAACTTTCAACGGTTAGCTCTTCTGCAACCCACGAGCGCTGGACGGGAGCCACACTCTCACGGGTTGAGCCTCCGACGTGCAGGATCACGTCATAGCGATAGGCGGAGAGCTCGTTGTGGAAACGGCCTCGTTTTACCAGTACTTCAATCGATTGAATCTCTGGCAGTTCCTGACGCAACGCGTCAAAGAATTCAGGCGCTACGACAAGCTCGTGTTCATGCAAAAGTCGCCGCGCCACCCGATCTCGCAGCACAGCCACAGTCACATCGTCCTGCGCCTGTGCCATTTCCACTGACAAGGCAAACGTCTCAAGTAACGCAAGACCCCGCAGGTCACCGATAAAAACGGCGCCGCGCGGAGCGACTGCCCGCACGGCCTCCGTGACTACGCGTCGCAGGTAATCAGCGCTCGGGAAATACTGCACCACAGAATTCAGGATGACGACGTCGTGCTCGCCGGGGCGAATGGCGGAGAAATCGTCTGCATTTTGAATCAGGAGCTTTACTGTGTTCGCAATTCCGGGTTCATCCGACAGATGTTGCTGAAGGTAGGAGATGGCTGCCGCGGAGAAGTCGGTGGCCGTGTACTGTTCCGTCAACGGCGCCAGGGGAAACACCAATAAGCCCGCGCCGCAACCGATTTCCAGGATGCGTTTCGGTGCGAGGCTGCGTACACGTGCCAAAGTTTCATCGAGCCATTCGCGCATCTCCGCAGCCGGAATCGGGGCGCCGGTGTAGCTGTTATTCCATCCCTTGATGTTAAAGCCCGGATCAGCTTCCTCCCCGGCTTTCGCATAGAGGCCTTCGTAGATGCTGTGCCAGTGTGAGACTTGTTCCTGGGCCAACTCGCGAGTTCCCGGTTCGTCCGTAGTAGTCAGGTCGTGCTTCGTCGTCACATAAGCGACGAGCCGGCAGTCTCCGGGGTCATCCTCCCGCATTGCCACGGCGGCATCGCGAAGGCTCGGGTGTTCGCGGAGTGTTGCCTCGATCTCGCCAAGCTCAATGCGAAAGCCGTGAAACTTCACCTGCTGATCAAGCCGCCCCAGGAAATCAAGACTGCCGTCCGCAAGGAAGCGCCCGCGATCTCCAGTTCGATAGATTCTCTCGGACGTTTCACCGATTGTGATCGTCTGAAATCTTTCCGCTGTAAGTTCCGGACGTTTGAGGTATTCCTGCGCCAGCCCGATTCCGCTAATCCAAATTTCTCCAGGCACACCAATCGGTACGGGACGGCCCTGCGAATCCATGACGTAGATACGAGTGTTTTGAATCGGGCGGCCAATAGACGGTCTTTCTGTAGCGTCTGTGCATTCAGCATATGTTGCCCAGATCGTAGTCTCAGTAGGACCATACAGATTGAAGAAGCGACGGCCGGCAGACCACCGCTCAACAATTGTTCTGGGACAGGATTCCCCGGCAACAGTAATAATCGCAAGGTCGGGAAGCGGCTCGTGTGGCATTGCTGCCAGGGCGGTTGGCGTCAGTGTGACAGTTGTCACGCGCTCAGCTCTCAAGTAAGCGACGAGGTCAGGCCCGGGCAGGAGATCAGGTTTTGGAATATGGAGCGTCCCCCCAGAGCCGAGGGCCATTGCGATCTCAAAGATTGAGGCATCAAAACTCAGCGAGGCAAACTGCAGCACACGGCTGCCCGGACCGGTGCCAAGCACACGCTGCTGTGCTGCAACCACGTTACAGATGCCACGATGGGTAACCAGTACGCCCTTCGGCTGGCCCGTGGATCCCGAAGTGTAAATCACATAGGCCACATCATCGGGACCGACAGCCTCGTCGATTTCAACCGTCGGTATTGCAGCGGCAAGGTTGTCATCCTGGTCATCCAGACAAACTATTTCAACGCTGGTTCCCTTCAGTGCAACTCCTACTGCAGTGGCAGCGAGGGCGCTGTTGGTAAGCAAAACGCTTGCGCCGGTGTCCGCCACAGTAAATCGCAGGCGCTCAGCTGGATATTTGGGGTCGAAGGGCACGTAAACTGCCCCGGACTTAATGATGCCAAGAAGTCCAACCACCATGTCGATCGAGCGCTCCATGCAAAGGAGCACGAGTGAGCCTTTGGAGATTCCCCGCAACCGCAACCGCAGCGCAACGGTGTTCGCGCGCTGATTCATTTCGTCATATGTCACCACCTGGTTTTGGCATACCAGCGCCGGCGCCTGCGGCGTTTTCTCGGCCCATGCTTCAACGAGTTCGTGAAAGCATGCCTGATCTGGATACGGCGCCTGCGTTCGGTTCCAACTGACCGCGACCCGATGACTCTCCGATGAACCAATCAGCGGAAGATCAGCGATTGCGGCATCGGGATTCACTACGGCAGCTTCGAGCAACGTTAAAAAATGCACGCCGAGCCGCGCGATTGTCGTTTCGTCGAAGATCGCGGTGCTGTATTCGATTCCCCCTCCGATGCCCTCGCCTCGTTCCCAAAGATGAATCGCCAGATCAAAGATTGAGGTGCCTCGTTGCACGTCCGGCTCGCGGTCGGGATCGGCGCCATTCCCGTAACTCCCGCTTCCCTTCCACGCGTTTTGCAGCACGAAACCAATCTGGAAAAGGGGGTTCCGGCTGATGTCCCGTTCGGGTTGGAGCACCTCCACTAAACGCTCGAAGGGAACGTCCTGATGATCGTACGCGTCCAGCGCCACGCGACGCGTGCGCGCTACTACGGTGCGAAAGCTCGGATTTCCTGAAAGATCGGTTCGCAACACGAGCGTGTTCACGAAAAACCCAATCAAGGGTTCCAGCTCTTCGCGCGATCGATTGGCGATAGGTGCTCCTACTACCAGATCTTCCTGGCTTGTATAACGGAACAACAGCACATTAAACGCGGCGAGCAGAACCATAAAGAGGGTAGCGTTTTGATCGGACGCCAGATCCCGTAACGCCGAAGCCACGCCGTCGGGAATATCAAATCGATGAAAGCCACCGCGAAAATCCGGAGCACTCCCACGCGGGCGATCCGTCAGTAGTGGAACCACAGGCAAGTTCGCAAGCTGCTTGCTCCAGTACGCCATTTGAGCTTCAAGCGATTCGCCCCTGAGCCACTCTTTCTGCCAAATCGCAAAATCCCCATACTGCAACGCCAAAGGCGAAAGCGGCGACGGCAACCCCGCGCTGAAAGCGGCGTACAAGGCGCCCATCTCGTGAGAGAGGACATTCATCGACCAACCGTCGGCAACGATGTGGTGGAGGGTCATCACCAACCAGTACTCGGTGTCTTCGAGTTTGACGAGCAATGCTCGAATCACCGGACCTGTGGACAGGTCAAATGGCAACGCCGCCTCCTGGTCCGCCAGGCGCTGGGCCTCGGCACGTCGTGCAGCGATGGGGTGTGCCGAAATATCGACAAATCCCAGCGGGACGTGCGCCTGGTCCGACACGACCTGTATCGGCGCGCCATCTACGAGCGGAAAGGAAGTCCGAAGCACTTCATGACGACGTACGATCTCGTCGAGCGTCCGTTGCAGTGCGGGGATGTCTAGCTTTCCTTTGAGACGGGTTGCGACAGGAACGTTGTAGAAGGCGCTGTCAGGCGCCAACTGGTGCATGAACCAAAGACGCTGCTGCGCATTAGACAGGGGTGTAGGCTCGCGCGGATCCCTCTGCAAACCGCGACCGATAGTTTCACTAGCAGCGCCTCCGCCACCTGCAGCCGTCAGCATGCGTTCCAATAGAGCCCGCCGATCAGCCGATAAGGTGAGATCGCCCTTTGTTGCCCCTCCAATGCCTGGGTGCATATTGATGCTTTTGGTTACGAGGTTCGGTTAGCCGCTTGGCTTCGATTCAGCGGGTTGGACAAGGTTTTGTTTAACCCCATTGAGGTATTCGATCCAATTATCAAGTGCCTTTACGGTTGACGTGGATGTGAGTGAATTCATTGTGTTGAGCATTCGTTCGTGACGGACTGCAAGATCCTGGGTGTACTCCGCCTGAATCCTGCTGTATTCGCTCTGCAAGGTCTTATATGCAGTCGTGGCGCGTTGGATCGAATCGTCGCCTGCTGAGGCTGCCTGTAGCTCCTGTAGATAATTGTCGTACGCTTGCTGAAGTTCGCTCCCGGCCTTTGCGCCCAGCTGTTGGAGATCAGAGAAGTAGGAGGAATGCTCTTCGTCCGCTCCCCTGGCACAGTTTCGGGCGTTCTCGCCTTGCGCATCACGGAAGCGCCGGTAAGTCTCTGAGGTGTTCATGATTTCCCTCCCTGAGGTGAAGCTCGGTTAGTTGGAGTGGGCCATTCAGGCCACGTCTGTGATGGATTTGACCGAATCGACGTGGCGAGTAAGGCGGCACTTAAGGAAGCAGCATCCGTCGTGTGAATCTACGCCGCCCCGCAGCATGTGGAAACGATCAGTGAAGAAGCGGTACACGTCCCCAACAATGAGTTCGAAAACAATCTCCTTAGCACTGATCCTGCGATCAAATCAGATCGCCTGGATAACCGGCTCAGGCCAACTTGCTGCTTGGCAGGAGTATAGTAACGCCGCCCGAAACAGTCAAACAAAATTCCTGGCATCAAATCCTTGGCGGACCTGCGAGATTTTGGGTGGCTAATTGGGTGCCTAATAGGAACCAATGCCCGAAAAAGGAGCAGGACAATGACTCAGCTGAGCGGTCCTCAAAAGAACCTTAACTTTTGAATAGGCCCGGATTTAGTGTTGCGGCGACTCAGATAACTTCTACTGCCGCAGCCTCAAGGGCTGCGAGTAGTCCCTTTATTTTTTGCCCGGCAAACGTGCCGTAAGCCTCATCACCATAGGGTTCAGACTCACACGTCGGCTCCATCTGACGGCAAAGATACTCGTACTGCTTTACTGTCTCTGTCACTCATCAGCAGAGACGACGAGCCAGTGCTTGGCAGTGTCTTCATCGTTGTCGAGCACAAGCGAGCGGCCAGAAATGGCGCGGGCTTCGCTATCATCTGAAAACCAAGTCTTGGATCCCGCCGCATCGCCCAATCGTCAATTTCGAGAAGGACTCCTGCATTAAAAGTACAACCTAATAGCTAACTACTCGCATAGTTACCACCAAGATCGCTTCATCGAATTTGAAACGTCCTGTCAACTTGGCGATCTAGCAATGACCGACGTGACCGGTTCTAATTGCCTTCCAATCCACGACATCATCAGGATTTCGTTGATGAGCTTTTAACCTACGGTCGATCTCGTCTGCCTGGGCACTAGTCAACGGCGGTTCATAACCCTCTTCAACGATGCTTTCCCACAAAGCATCCAGCAAGTCCAGGCGTTCCGGCAAAGGTAAATTTTTTGCGGCTTGTAGTACGTTTGTGCTCATGAGCGAAGCTTAGAATGACATATGATCTTAGGCAAGGAATAGTGGCAAAGAGGAATTCAACGGTTTATCTGCGGGGCTCACTGAGATATATACCTCACGGTTGGTTTCCTTGCATTCAGGGAAAGATAACTGCGCTATCACCGAGCTCTTACCGAGTAAGGGCGGCGTGGTTGCGACGTTCGCGATTTCGAGACTCGGAGTTGTTGCATTGGAAGATCGAAAATTCGGACTTAATTCTCACCAGAACTGGTTTACGGCAATCTTGAACAGCATTGGCCCACAGGTGGCGATAGAGTGTTCCTGACGAATAACTGTTTCAGTTCGCTATGGCGTGTGAAGGTGGAAACTGCCTTACATATGATTAAGGTGAAGTCTTGGCGAGCGACTACGGACCGAGAATGAGACACCGCAAAATAAACGGAGCTCTGACTAAGGTTCTCTGTCATAATTTATGCGTCTCTACATCAATGTATGAATTGAACGTCACGCCGGAGTACTGGAGTGAAGCGATATAGCTAGGCTCTAAGCACTTAGTTGTGATAAGCACTTGATTCTCGCTAGCAGAAAAGAACCGGATGACCTATTGAGTTAACCGAGAAATTCTCTTTGGGGTCATGCGCCCGAGCCAATCTATCTTTACTCACGTCACAACATCGTCACAAAAAGAAGGTTGTGGTTCTAGGTACGTTAACCCGGGCTGGATTCTTAGCGATGGCACTTAATGGCACCTCCACGACGAATGGCTTGGTTAGGAATTTTGCTGTCCAGCCTTCTGGCTTGGAACGTCGTGGAATCGTCGCCGTCATCAGTGATGAAGATCAAAGGATATCAAAGTGATCAGTCGCGATGAACCCCTGGATTTCAAGACCATTGATTTCTGGAAGAGAAACGTCAAGTACGAGGCAACTTGGAGAATGAGTTCTGCGGTGTGCAGAAATTCTTCCGGCGGAGGCAAACGTTTTGGGGTTGCCAACCGGCAAAGCTGATGAGCAATTCCAACGATTCGCGCACCGACACATCGTCGTCAACGACAAAGATGATCGACTTCTCCTGCGAGTAGGTCCTGCTAGCGTTATGTGAGCGACAACTCCTAAATCAAAGAACGCGCGACCCGCGCTCCGGTTAACAATTCGCCATGCGGCGGATTCGGCTACTCATTGTTTTCTTGATTTTGGTTTTGCGGAGCAACCTAAAGTCGAAGCGAGGAAGGCGTGACCTTTGAGCTCAGGCCCTCTTCAGCAGAGAAATACGAGTAGCTCTAGGATTTCATTTCTTTAGCGTCCCACGAGCTTCATCACGCCCGAATTAATCCGCGCCGAGCTCGCTGCGGCACTGACCCACATCAGACAAGGTTTGATAACCATTGCTATCGGGCGTTGGGTCCTCCAATCGGGAGGTACAGAAGCAAGCTGCCAAACGTTACGGGTTGGCCGAACTCAACTGTTGACTGCATCCAGGCTTGGATGTGTCAAACCACCACCACACTGACAAGATCATGTCGGACAAACTTGGTGTTATGCTCCCGAGAGAAGCCAGCGACGGTCAGCCGTAGGTTATGCGAGCCCGGTGTAGTGGTGTCAATCCGTGCCAAGTGTGCCGCGCCGGAAAGACCTCTTAATGACAATGCGGCTCCATCCGCAACCTGTTGCGTCGGCACGGTTCGCTCAACGCGTTGGATTAGATCTTTGCCGCTTTGCTTGAGAATGCGGGCTCGGTACGCCATAAACTTCGCCAGATTGCTCGGTACTGCATCCCGCCTGGCGCCAACCAACCTCTCTTTCATCCATTTCGTCTTGTGCTTACGAAGCAGGTCGTCCAGCGCCACCGCGGGTGCGTTCACCCGTGTGTGGGCTCGCGTCTGCCGGACGATGAAATTGTTATCATGCACTTGTAGCGGCTGGTGGAACAAACCGCCGGCCTTGATTACCTGCGGCCCGCGCGGCACGCGTAGGCGCAGGCGCGAATGCACAAAGCCTCCTACCGTGCAGAGGGTATGTTCCTTACGCGAGGTCTCCACTTCGATCGTCCACTTGCCCGCGGCGGGCTCGTCAATGCGGAAGATCACGTATCCTTCGCCTACGATGGTATGGACTAACGTGCTGCGCGGATGCACGAGTTTGCCGCGAGGATCATAGAGCTTAACTTGAATGGCCTCTTTCCGTATATCCTGAGCGTGGTACTTCAAAGTCTTGTCGTACCACATGACCGAAAACGTCACGCGATCTGCCGTCGCATCCACGAGTGAGCTCATGCGACTTTTACTGGCGAACATGCTTGCGTTGGTGATGATGCTCTCGTCTTCACCGGCGATCTGTGCATGAATGTAGTTGTAGATCTCGCCCAGCTCTTCGATGGCAGGCATGAAGTAGTAGCGCCCCCCGGTCATGGTGGCAAGTTGTTCCAGCAGCACTTGATCGCTCTCCGGCCCCATAGCGCACGCATAGATAGGCAGCCCGGCAGGTAAGGTGGCCGCGGCCTCGATGGCAGAGGGTTTGGCGGCGTTGTTCGGCTCGCAGCCTTTGTTATCAAAGCCATCGCTAAGCAGCACAATGGCGCGTTCGGTAGTGGCGCCGGTAAGCAGGTCGCGAGCCTTGTTGATGCCATCACCCATAAAAGTGCAGCCACTGAAAGCGATGGCGTCCACGGCATTCTTAGCGTCGGCGCGCTCAGTGTCACCTGTGATACTCACCAGTCCTCCGGAGCCGTTGGAGAATTCCATATTGCCGGTTGTGCCAAAGCTGACTACTCCCGTGGCATCGTTCACTTGCAGCAGATCGATGAAGTTCTTGCTCGCGGTGCGGGTGATGTCAACGTACCCGGAACTCACCATGCTGGAGGAACGGTCTATCACCGGCACCACGCTGACCGGGTTATCGATGTTGGCGCGGATCGCGTTGTCTATCACGAAGGCAAAGTCCTGCCAGGGGGAGACAAGGCTGCTCGGCTGCCGCGCGTCGGCCGTCACCGAGTCAGCGACGATGCGCACCACGTAGCGGGCAATCGGGTTCTGGATATATACGCACTCGAGATTGTCGAAAGTGTTAGCGTCCCCGCCAGGGGCTGAAAATCCGTTTCCGTCAGGGAAGACGTTTCCTTTAAAGAGCTGGCCCAGCTGATCACCGGTCAGGATCTCTTGCACCTCCAGGTTGAGGTTATTCACCAGCGCCGGGTTCTGATCGATTCCGCCGTTGGCGTCGGTCCAGGCAAGCGTTACGCGCAGCGGTTTCGAGGTGTCCACGACGCCGACTTGAAGTTCCAAGGATTGGCCACTGTCTGTGAAAGCTTCCAGGTCGCGGTCGAAGAGTATCTTTGGGCCACGATCCGCCGTTTGCAGCAGCATGTTTCCGAGATCGACCCGCCCCCAGCCTTGGTTGTTGTTGGGGATGTTGGCGAGCGTGCCGCCGTTACCGTCAGAGCCGCCCGCAAGATCAACCGCACCGTTTACCAGCATGGCCTTGAGCAGTGCGGCGCTGGGATGCAGGCCGCCTGTACGCGCTTGCCACCACTCCACAAGCAAGGCGCAGAGGCCGGTGACATGGGGTGCAGCCATAGAGGTGCCATGTTTTACGGTATGCGAGGCATGCAGGGCTGAACCCGTGTCCGTGTAAGTACTGTCTGTAGAAGAAAACGATCGGGCAGACACGATGGCGATTCCAGGAGCGACGACATTCGGAGCCAAACGACCATCCAGGCACGGACCGCGGCTGGAGCCGGTATCAATACCGCGAATGTCGTCGTTCGCAGGCGGTTCACCCGGCCGGTGGTTCAAGCTGGCCCCCACCACGATAATGTTCTTGGCTTCATGGGGGCGCACAATTGTGTGGGGTAACGGGCCTTCATTCCCGGCAGCGAACACGTGCACGAGTTGTTCGAGCGCCTGAGTGTCGTCATTGGCATTGCGCACCCGAATATCAGTGAAGCGGCAGGTGGCGTCATACCCCGCGTCGGGTGCGGGTTGTCCATTTGTGGTGAATTCCCAACTGTTGTTCTGAAGCGTGGCACCATTGGTTACTGCATCCTTTGAAACAGCACTAATATTGAAGCCGACGTTTCCGACGGGATTGATCGAACCAAATGACGCTGCGGGCGCCATACCCTGACCGAGCAAAAAGTTCTGGGGGTCGATTTCGCCGGGTGCCCCTGGAGCTCCAACTGCAATGCCTGCCACATGCGTTCCGTGCCCGTCAGTATCGGAAGTGACCGCAGCGGAGGTCTTGTCCACGAAAAAGCTCATACGTCCGCTCAAGTCGGGGTGCAGCGTGGCATCATCATTCGTATCAATACCGGTATCGCAGATGGCTATCGTGATACCAGCGCCTCCCGTTAGCCCTAACTCAGCAAGACGCCCGGCGTAGCCCGTCATCGGCGCGGTGTTTGGCGGCGCCGCCCCGTCCAGGTCACCGCTGACGATCTGCACCGACCGCTCGTCGCTCGCCTTGGCCTCACCGTCTGTACTCAACCAGCGCACATCGGGATTCAGGGCGAGCACCTTAATGGCTCTAGCATCGACCTCGGCCATGATTGTGTGGTAGTGCGGGTTGGAAAACATGTCTGGCGGTTCTTCCAGCACGATGGTTCCGCCCATTTTCTTGAGAATGGCGCGGATTTCATCCACGGCCTCTTCACCGAGGATACCGACCGACAGGTACTTGACGATGCCCTTAGTTTTTTCGAAACCGGGCGCCATGCGATAGACCGGAAGGAACGGCCCAACCCAGGAAACGAAGTCGAGGCTCCGGGCCTTGTCTAACACTTCCGGCTTGCAGGCAACGAAATAGGCGTATCGCGAAACCCGCTCGATAACAGCGATGCCCAGATTCTGCAAAGCGGCGATCCACTCAGGGTTGGCTGGCGCGACCAACTGGATCAAATGATGTGTCCAAGTGGATTGTTGCTTGCTGGGTATAGCGAGTTGGGTGGAGGCGCCTTTGCGCTTCAGGATATGGATGCGATGCTTCCCGATTCTGATCTCATTCAGTCCGGCCAGGAGGACTACGCGAAAACCTGCGGCTTCGAGAGCCTGGAGGTCTTTCAGAGTACCTGACACACGTAAGCCATGCGGCAGAACGTGAGTGACCTTTACCTTCGACCCTGAGAGATCGGATGAACGTAAGGTTTCGGCCCCTCGAACGCGCCCACGGAGGTTAGGACGACGTGAAACGATGGCTGTTCTGCTCATACACTGCTCCTTTGCTTTAGCCCTATTGCTTGCTCGAATTAACCGGCCGACGAGCCCAGGCATTAATTTGCGACGCGAGGAAGCAGCATGAATCTTGCTATCCGAGCGGCCACGCTTGAGTGAGTTGTTACGCCCCCTGATTGTACTACACAACTTGGCTTTCGCTTGCGGCCTTGCTGAGGAATCAAAAAGGAGCTTTTATCAGCTAACGCCAGGGCCGACTGGCGTCGTCGAGGATGAGATCGGCAGGGTCGGCTTATGTATGACAAGCAATCTATGAATAGCGACCACATGACGCTGTGAGTGACTAACTCCCAGAGAATTTTGGACTGACCCAAAACCGGAAATCTTTCGAGTGGTTCCTAATACTGAAAGACACTTACACCAAACAGACACCAACTTTCTCGCTACGGTTCTACTTCAGCAATGCCGGACAACACCACTGGATCACGGTCAGGAAATTCAGCAACTAGAGACAAGCTGCCTGCCATCGTCTCGACGCTCTTCCGCAGGGTGGAAAGCAAAAGGTCGCTACGCTTTTCGAGACGAGAAACACCATCCTGAGTGATACCGAGGACCTTGGCCATTCGCACTTGGGTGAGTTTACGAGCCTGCCGGAGTTCCTGCAATGTCATTTCTTCGGCAATCAAACCAGCCGCACGGGCCTCGATCTTCTTGCGACGCGCGGAACCTATTCTCTCGTATAGACAGGAATAATTCCTTGACCTGGGTCCGGGACTGAACATTAGCCACAAGCGTACCTGTTTGAGATGCATTGAAGATCACCCCTAAATTGTTACGAGGACTCAGATAGGATATCGTCGTCGTCGCCATTCTTACCTTCGTCGCGGTCAATCAGGGGTAGCAAGTGTAGACAGGCTGCTTCGCCTTGCCGATGGCCAATCTCCTGCTCAATCGCCAAAGACCGCGCACGGACTTCTTCGAGAGAAGCGCGGCGAAACAAGAGTGGATACCATTGAAAAGAAATACAACGTCGACCTTGGCACCCGTGGGGACGCGCATTTGGACACTGCACTCAAGCAAGTATGCCGTCGGGCTCTACATCGTGGGCAGCCGATAGCGGTGCAAATTATTCCCCGACGGGTGTAAATGTGTTTCGATCTACATGCCTACCTAACATTTCATCGAATAGGGAGGCGGCAGACGAGATAAAGCGTTCGAACTGGCGAAGAAACAAGCAATGTCCACATTCGCTGTGAACGCGCTAGTGCGGTGAGCGGCATAGTGAAAGGAACTCAGCTCCCCAGATAGGGGATTCTCCGGAACCTTGACCTCATTGGCGGAGAAGGGCCCTCGATGGGATAAGTATTGAGAACCCGCTAATGGTGAGTTTGCCTTCGAAGGAATTCCCAGACGGTGGTTACCGCTTAGTTGCTACTGCGCACTGAACCGATCGCATTGCGGAGAGTCAGAGCCGATTTGATAATTGTTCGAAGCACCGACATTTAAAGGAATTGAGCTTACCGCGGCGCCATTAGCTTCGATCAGCGGCACGGTAGTTCTGAAGCCATTGAAGAGCCTGTGCCTAGCGTCGGGCCAGTATAAGGTGACCGGCTTAAACACTTTTATCTTACTTCCTCAAATTGATTAAGACTTAAACATGAGCACCTTAACCATTCAAATCTCGAGAAAGGATCTGACCTCCGACTCTCTGCGAGTCTAATCGCCGAGACGTAGAGACTCATTGTTTTTGCGCAGAACGTTGGTCCCAGAGGTTTGAAAGGACTCCAACTAGACCGAAGATAAAACCCACATACACGCCAATAGTCCAACCGGTCGAGGCCCAACCAACAATCCAGAGGATGACCACCAAGAAGAGTCCCGTGGTGACACTGGTGATTAGGCCACTCAGGTAAAAGAGGATGGTGAATACAGAAGTTCCTATTGCCTGCAGGGAAAAAGCAAAGGAACCCTTTTGAGACATGAACGTCGGATCCAGAAACCGAATGGTAAAAAACGTCATGAGCCAGGCGACGATTGGAGTTGCAAAGAGGACCTTGCTAAACAATTGGCCAAGCGCATTGGGCCAAATGTACCCGAGGCCGAAAACCAGATAAGTCGCTTGTTGTGCGACGAGCATGTTGAAGACGATGAGGAGCGCGATCTTCAGTACGCGAGCAAGCCTTTCCGAACGTCTTTCAATGAGCGTCTGGACAACACCGAATATCACCCCAATCACTCCAGTCCAGAACAGACTACTTTGTCCGATTGTCGTTGCCAGCGATGGTAACCGAGCTGAATTCACAACCTCCCTGCCGGCCACCTTTGCCAACAAAGCATCGAGCAGAAAAAACACCATTACCAGGATAGGAAGCTTTACTCCCCAAACCAGGGCCGACTTTGCAATCGGTTTTGCTACGTCGAGAACAAGGTCGCCGGTTCTCCCAACAACCGTACCAACTTTTTGCAAAAGCGGTACGGCCGTTACCTGAAAACTACGGGTATTAATATGAACGTCATTCACCCTTAGGGTGACTGCGTATTTTCCCAAGGGCCATTCCGCCGCGGGTTTGCGAAATACAAAAGTGGCAGTCTGCTCGCCGGACCACCTGGTGACGCAATTAACCGCGGACCCGAAAACCAGTTGATCACCATAACGAAGGTCGACATAGATACTCGCATTCGCCGGGGCAACTACGTTGGAGGCATAAACAAAGTCCTCGTGAGGGTGATATCCTGAAAGTGGCACGGACGGAGTTCCCGACGAGTCGATATTTTGGTAAATGCCGACGCTTGTTGCGCGGATCGCAGGAATAACCTCAAACGAGGAACGATGTTCGCCAAGACCACCTGTGTCTATGCGCACAGTGTATGTGCCGGGCTCGAAAGTCGTCCCAGCCCACTCAAAGAGAACCCTCTGTTGACCTTCCATCTGCCCAACAGCTTGATCATTACGCAACAAGTTTCCGTGCTTGTCTACGATGCTTAGCCCGTACGACACGCCAAACGTTGCCCTGTCGACCAGGATTTGGCCGTACATCAGGGCCGTATTCTGGAGGAAGACGTTTCCGGGATTGGTAACGATACCGGCAGAGTTGATCGTTTGAGAGAACAGACATTGGCGCACAGTGATCGAGTTGAGAATCTCGAATGACTCAGTGTCGATATATTCGTCGTCAAAGTAGATGTGCAAATGGTTTTCACCCGGTTGCCATCCCTCCGATGGAGATCGCAGCGTAAATTTGAAACGTTTTCTGTTCTCATCACCCAGGTCATCTTCCAGTCGCGCTAAGCTGAAATCTCCATGGTCATCCACCGAGGCGCTGTAAAACCTCAATACGAAAACTGATCTGCCTACCACTTCCTGTTTCACCAGAAGGTTCGAAATAAGCGGACTATCCCTTACAAAGATCGCGCCGTGGAGGACTGGTTCAGTGGGAAGAAAGAAATGACTTTTCACAACGACTGAAACAGCCGCTTCGAACTTGGGATTGTAGAGAATTACAGCTTCGCAGGGGGACTTCGGCGCACGCTCGTTGATCTGCTCAATCGCGGCTTCGGCAGCGTCACTAACTTCACCAAAACTTGTTTGTCCAGCTGGCACTTCGCGCAATGCGGGAATTGCGTTGCGCGTTCCGAATTCGCCGAGCACTATGCAAGTTCCGTAACGCACGTTCGGATCGGGATCTTGCAAGAGACTCAACAAGTCGTCCGTTACAGCGTTTCCGACACCTTCAATGATCAACCGAAGTAGTTCGAAACGGACATCAGGATCAGTCTCCCGCTGCAGAGCCCGTGTAACTGCTCTGTGAATATCGGGAGTTGACTCATGCTCAGCGGCAAATCGCTTGATGAGTTCGCAGGCTCGCCAACGCACAAACCAGCCTGGATGCTCAAGTAACTTCAAGACCTCATCAATGGCCGCGCCCGGTTTTAGATGTTCCAATGCGGCGACGGCATTGGTGGCGCCGCTGAAATGGTCCTGGCGCTCACCATTCAACACAGTGAGGAGGGGCTCCGCGTGTCCTGCATCTTTGGCCGCCTCCAGCAATCTCAGCAGCTCGGGCGTCGCGGCTTCCTCCACGCGACGCGTCAAAGAAGCTTCACCACTGCCAAGCACTTTCAACTGCTGCTTGAACTGCTGCGCCAACAATTCTCTCAGACCTTGATCGCCACCTGCGCCCAACAGCGCTCTGACTTGCCCCTCTCCCTCGCGATTCCCGCACCCTACATGAAATTCGAGCGCCACCCGGTAGAGTCGATCTGCATCGTCAAATTGTTTCTCTAGTTCGTGGGTAATGCCACGGCTCAACGCCAATGCGCCACGGCGACTACTCACATACGCAGCTTCCGTTGCGTCCAGCTCATAGCCGCCGCCATCGATCTCTTCAAGCAGCGCATCGCAAGTCTCATATCTTTCCTCCTTAAGGTACCGGTCGAATTCTTTGAACCAGCTACAAAGGCCTGCTGGGGCAAAGTCCAGGTAGCGGCGGCGAATCTCTAATATCGCGGTTCCATTGGCAGCTAACTCGGTGGCTGGTTCAAATCGCAACGACGTTCTTAGATACTTGATTCCCTCGCTCCCGCTTACGACCATAGAGGAGCCATCCGCCGTCAGCGCGACTGCATAGAATTCCTCTTCAAACCTCGAGTTAATTAGTTCCGATCCATCACGCTCGAACAATCGAACGTGATGAACGTCAGCGCAAGCCACCACAGCTCCACCATCAGAAACGGCAACTCGCAACGACGAATTAGACAATTGTTTGGTCCAGCTCACCGTGCCGTCGGCACTGAAGAAAGTGAGCTCGCTTCTGTCGTTTGCGGAAGCAGCTAGATAAGCTCCAGCCCCATCCAGTGCCAGGCCGGTGATACGTCCTGCGACTAGAAAACGTTGTAACAACTCACCGCGCGAGTCATGAAGGGAAACACCACCCTCGGCGCCGATAGCCACGAGTGAGCCGTCAACATTTACCGCGACTGACGCAGGTGTTGAAATCCAGTACCGCCAGAGTTCTCCCTTACCGTTTGTCGACAGTAATTTGACTGTGTTCGCTGTGCTGAGGGCGACGGCAACACAAGAACCATCTGCGGCCATGGATACGGAGTTCGCTTGCCCGTAGCTGATAAGTTGCTGCAGTGGCTGGCCGGCACGATCGTACAGACGTACTCCATCAAGGCTACTGCTAACGACAATCAATTGCCCGTCGTGTGAAACTGACACTGAGAGACAGATTCCCCTGGTTTCAGTGGTCCAAAGCAAATTCCCGGCACTGTCGAAAACTGAAACCGACGGGCCTGCGGCTCCAACTATCGTGTTGCCGTCGGAGCTGATTGCCACGTCGAAGACCATGTAATCAAGACGCTTTGACCAAACTGGCATGAAGCTGGGAGCCATATGGCAAGAGGATCAGGGGCGCACTCAACGAAGACCGAGGAACGAAGAGTGTGAAGATCAGAAACTGTAGTCTGAGCTTTTCCGGGCGAATAGATCCTTTCCTTTTCTAATTTCAAGGCCGCAGGAAGTGACAGCCACGCTCACTCATAATCAGTGCGCAACACGTTTTGCGAAACAACGATTGGAGAGGTCCAGGTTTCGTCATTTCCATCGCGCCCGTACAGTTGGCTTCGGGCGTGCAAGGCAGCTTGCTCCGGAACGCAGCGGTCGCTCAACATCTTTTCATAAAAGCTGGTCACAAACCGGCGGCTGCCGTTATCTGTTACGTACCACCGATATCCAAGCGCGTAAGGAACTCCAGCCTGGATCACCGCGTCGATAACACCCAGATAATCATCATCGCGCAATCGTTGCCTGCTGCCGACCATCGCGCCAACGCAACAACTCAGGTAGCAGAACATCGTTTCGCTGTCGGTCAGGAGCAGAGCAATCTGGCGTGCAGATAAGATGCCAACCCCACCGCGACGAGCCTTGTCACGAAAAATGAACAATCCACTGTTCTCCGGCTTTTCAAAATCAAACTGAGAGTGACCGGCGAAGTGAACGATTTGATACTGGCAACGCCTCAGCACCTTCTCAACTTCCGACCTGCTCGCGTCGTTGGTGGTCAGTACTTTGATTTCCGATTTTCCCTGCCACTTCTCTTTAAACAGATCGGCCAACTCGGTAACTTCGTTGTCAACGGAAAGACCACCGGTATCGGAGGCAATCAATAAAACCTTGAGTGGCTTTCGATCTCTCTGGAAGACACGCATCATACTATCGAGTTTCTGCGGCTTTTGTGAGGCGAGGCCGCTAATCTGACGCGACAACGGATACTTCAGCGCCAGCGGCACGTTGTTATCGTGCAGCAACTCGTACGGCATCCCGAGATGATTTCGTGGTCCAATAAAGTTCAGACTCAAGACATCCGGATGTCGCGTTATCTGCCTCGCCACCTCCAACTGTTTACTAAGATCGTCGTTGGACCGCATCAGACTGTCGTAAAGATGGCGTCCTTCACGTTTGGCGTGACGGCGCCAGGTGTTACGTCCTTCCTGGTCCTTCAAACGATGATAGGCGGCAATATCCCGGGCCAAATCGCTCATCACGATGTTCAACTCATCGACATCAATCGGCCAGGTTACGGCGCGCTCGCTCTCGTAGGAAAGTCTGCCCTTGACGTCAAACGACAAGAGTTGATTGTTATCAAACTTAATCGAAAAGGTATTCAACAGCTCCGATAAAACAAGCAGCGGTTCCTCCTGGGCAGCAGCAACCGGCGTTTGTTTTTCCTGTTCGCGTCGCTGTTTGATATCTATTAGTTCAACCAGGAAGTCCGATTCATCAGTGTCACCTCGGACGTCCTCGACGTCGGAACGCGTCACTGACATGCCATAAGCTTCAACTTTTTGGAAGGTGTCGAGGCGACGTGCCAGGACATTGCAGAATTCCTTGAAAGTCAGGTCTTTATCCAGGATGTCGACCCGCTGCTCCTGCAAAAAGTGTTTGTAGAAGTTCCAGTCGCCCGGGGGCGCGACCGTGCCGATGTAATAAACAATGTCCCGCTGCTTGGGAAATGCCTTGAAAATGTTGTCGTCGATTGCACCGTAACCGGTGACAACCATAGGGCGCGATAGGTAGGGTTCAATCGCACTTACCAACGGCGGGATGGACTGCGCGATGTCGCGGTCCGTCACAGAGTAGCTTTTCGAGTAAAGGTCTCCACAGAGTTTCACTATGACAAACTTACCGGAAGGGTTGAGCAGTTCATCCCTGATCACATCCGGGCTGTGTAGACCGTTGACCATCACACTCCACTGAGATCGTGGAATCCCTTCCTGCAACAAAGCGTCTTCGATAAGCGTGTCGTTGTTAGGAGTAACGATCAAACTGAAACAATTTGACTTCAGAATTGAAGCGAGGGCGCTATGTCCCTCATCAGCACTCAACTTAAGTGTCGTTTCTCGCGCCACGAGATCGCGCATTTTGAAGGCCAGCCGCTTCCACGCACTTGAAAATTTTTCTTCCAGGTATGAAGCACTGGACTCTGCCAGTTGTGCTTCTGTCATGTTTTCACCAAAGGGTGCACGCAACACGCTCCGGCGCAACTCGTCCGCGGCAGAATAGCCCGCGGTTGTCATCGAGGCGCCCGTTCCCACGTAAAAACAGAAGCCAGCACCGCCACCACGCCTTAACTCGTTAAGGTTAGCTGTCAGTCTGGTGATCTCTTTTATAGCGTTCTCTTCGGGCATATATCCTTAGGGCTCGGGCGCAATCTCGTCTTTCACCACGTAGAAACCTTTAGCGCGGACGATCTCATTTCCATCCCATTGGAAAAACGCGGCCTCTCCGTCAGGATTCAAGACCATCGCCACATACCACTTTTCGGGAAAGAACTGGCGGTGCATAAAGTGATCGCTCGAGGAGAAGAAGTGCTCGGTTACCGACATGTGCTGTTGCTCTTCATCGAACACTTTCGCTTTCACGAGGTGCGTGTGATACCAACCAACAACGCGACGCCCAGGAAACTTCTCTTTCAACTCCGCGGTTCGCTTTTGCCACGATTCAAACGTGTATCGAAGTTCAAACTGAGTGCCGCGCGCTTCTTCCGCAAAGATCTGGGCGCTAATCTCTACCAGGTGCGCCGATGAGGAAGGGACTGTAAAAATATTGCCAACCAACACGCCCCCCTCTTCCACTTTGGCGCCGTTGCGGGCGATCTGCTGAACGGCGCCTAGCGCGGATCGCGTAATTACAATCTGAACAGACTCAGGGGCTGGCTTAACGCCGACTACTTCCTCGATCTCAAAGTCGTCGAGAGACTTCTCAGGCAGAGCTACCGTTTGCTCCTCAAGAGGTGAAATCTCAACCAGCTCGTCGGCTTCAGCTTTGGAAAGACGAATGTGGCCCTTTTCAGGTTCCAACGATGATTCGTTGTCTTCGCGAGCAAAAAGTTGGTATGTGTATTTGCCCGCTTCATGGAACACGGTGCCTCTTGCCGAGTCTTTATCTACGAGAATAGAGGAGAGTTCGATCTTCAGTTGGAAATCTTTCCGGCAGGTTATGGTTTTTTCCGCCACCCGCACTTCCAAGGTGCAAAAACTGATCGGCGTATCTGGTTGCGGTTCACCGTCAAACTCAATGTTGAGCCAACCATCCCTTTTATGATGCGGCTTTTCATCAACAAAGGCTACAGGCGTGCGCTGGGGCGTGCCCTCGTAACGCGGAATGATCACGGCTGAATAATGGAGACCTTCCCTCAATATTCCGTCTCCGATCATGTCACTTACCATGACGCGCACAAAGTGGCCCAGCAGTCGCGTTACGTCGTAGTCATTTTGCCTGACAGTGCCGTCAGTAGAAGTAACTACCAACCGAAGGTACCGCCTTAGACTGCCAGGTGTATTAGCTAAGGGACCTGTACTCATAAAGTGCCTATTTGGGTGCAACGGCATAAACGCCCATGCTCCCAGGTAAAAGCGCCAAATTCTCCAGAAATTGGGTCAATTACAACAGCCACGTACCAGGGCTGACTACTGAAGAAACTCTGATGAGTAAACTCGTCTATGCCGGACAGGAAAACTCCGATCCCCGGATGGGAGTGATACCACCCGAGTGATCTTTTTTGTGGTTCCGTGTGTCGAGATTTAAGAATATCGATCCAGGTTTCAGCAGTGAACTGGAGTGAAACGGGGCTCGACCGCACATGACGGGCCCGGCATATGCTCTCGATCAACACAACATATTTGCCGTCCTCTTCGTAGACTTCTCCGGTGAGAATGCCGCCAACTTCTCTATCGCAACTTGTGATGGAGTGCTCGCGAATCTCACCCAGAGCTTGCTCGTGAACGTAGAGCCTGACTTGTCGGTCCTCCACGGAGATTCCAGCAAACGAAGGAAAACCTGATCGAGGTCTGCACTCAGCCGCCTCACTCATAGCTAGAATGGGAGGTTCTTCAGCGCTCAAGGCCGCACAAATGCCGAACCCGATTCCGGCGGTCATTTCCGGAACGATCGTAAGGGTGTCGCCGCTTTGAACGCCGGCCGAAGTAAGAGTTTGGTCTTCCTCCAATTGGCGTTCGCCGTGGCTGAGATGGTAGGTCACGGGCCTGCCGGAAGGATCGGTAGTCGGCAATTCCAGTTGAGTCACCAGAGCCGGGATCAACCTTGCGACAGTTGCCGTTTCCGATATCTTTGCATGACGCAGAGCTTGGAGATTATGGTCGGTGATGTGTATCTCGATTGCCACGGGAGTTACTCCTCAATGAGATTAGATAGTATTTGTGATCGAGGATCTTCAAAACCACACACTACTCGGGTTACGTATTGAATCAGCTTGAAGCAACAACTTCTGAATGTTTACTTCCCGCTCGGGCGCCGACATGATGTCGAGTTCCTGCGTATAGGAATCCAGGTATTTACTGAGCGTGCGAATGGCGAATAGAAATAGTTCGTAATTCAGTTCCTGAACCGGTACTTCGAGCAGGAGCAATACTTGTCCCTCTTCACCGATGCCGAATTTGACCAGGTAAAGCTCATCGTTGAGCCGCAGCAGATAACGAAGAAAGAGACTTAGACTGCGCGGATCTTCAGGCATCGCATCTCTTTTTAACAGGACAGGGACTTGAAATACCGCCCATGAAGTGGTCACGCCAAAGTAAGCGTCATAGAGACGTAACCGCCCTTTGTAACCGAGATGCCAGGTTTGGCCCACGGGCTTCTTCATAGATCCCCAGCTATATAGTTCGATCCGACCGACATACTCCATAAAAGTATCCGCTGGTAGGGTAAACGTGCCGGCGGCGTCTGATTTTCGTTCTAAGGTCCGCTTGCTTACGACATCATCATAAATATTGCGGTAAGTGGTGAACGACTCCAGTGTCCTGACGATCAACTGCGAGTAATTCCCAACCAGGGGCACTTCAGCCGATAGCATCAGATCACCTGCCGCGTTGAGGGCAAACTTCGTCAAAAACATATGCCGTTCGTTCACCTTCAATAAATTGCCGAACAGCTCAACATTGTGCTGTTCGTTCGGGGTACGTGGCTGGGCCACAAGTTGCGAGAAACTAAGCCAGTGTTCACTCAAACACGCGTAGACAGTTTGTGCTTCAGATTCCGCATGGACCAGGCGCCAGCCACTTGCGGAGGCGGTAGCGTTCCATCCCTGCTCCATTAAGAGAGCCTGAATGGTGCGGGCTATAAGAGTTTGAGCAATCAAGGCACCCATCCTCCGCGTTAGTCTATAAGTTCCAGTAGGCCATCTATCGCTCGTGAACCGGTCAATTCGGCATCAATCAACTCCACTAAAGGATCTTCTTTTTGCCCCGCGCTGGAAGTCTCGGTCTTGTATCTGAAGCGGCTATCAACAATATCGCGATTATCTACTGGCAAGCGGTGCCGGTTTTGCTCAGTCCACACTTTGGCTTCGTGGTTGAGCACTGAATCGAGATTATAGTTTCGATACTGGACCATCTCTCCAACCATTCGCACGATGCGATCGAGATGAACGCCCGCGGCAAAGGGACGACCCTGGGTGCAGACATACGGGGTGGAAAAGTTGGGATGCCAAATCGGCGTGTACCAGATCAGCTTCGGTGGCTTTCCAGGAAAATCATAGCCAAAAATGACACTCATGAAGTGACGATTTGAGGGCGCTACATCGTCACCGCTTCTCTCCAGGCCCGTACATGAGTAACCGATCATGTACTTGTCGGGCGCAGAGGTCGGAAAACGCTGCTCATATTCTTCCACGGTCAGATGATTTTGAATCGTCTCAGAGATCACATCAAACGAATGCTCAGCCTTGAGAAACTCTTTGGCCTCTATCTGAGTCATGTCCGCACAAACAAAGGAAAACAGATTGTAAGGACCAATCAGCGCCTTCATACGTCTGAACTCGCTGGCGAGTCGTTGTTGTCGTCTGTCCATTTGATCTCCTTAACACCAGACCGCAAGAGTTGCCCCTTATAATCTAAGGTCGACTGCGTCCCCAGTGAGTTCACAATAAAACCAGCTATTGTCACGGAATACTGGAATGATAGGTAGTTTGGGTATCCCCAATTGTGCTAGAGAAATGTCGGCAGCAGAAGCACCGACGGTAAAAGTTATGTCGAACAATCGTTTGAGGCCACACCTTGGGCAATCTATCTGATCCGCAACCAGATGATAGGGACGAAAAACTCGCTCGGTTTGCCGACAGGCTGTGCAGGCGAAAAAAGTCAGGACCTCGTAATCCAACGCTAAGGCGCTCGCACCAAACAGTCCGAGGAACGCTCCTACCGTCAATTCACTAACGCGCTGGGGTACTTCGATGATCTTGCCGTAAGTCTCGTGCCCAGGACAGTCGTTCTTACGAGGGTAGTTAACGACCGTCAAGCGCGAGGACTTGCCGCTGTAGTAACGGCCGCTGCCTGACTCCACTTTTAGGCCATGAAGTAACTTCATCGCCTCCTGCACCTGCATCCCGGCGATGATTGACGCCGCCGTCGGAGTAGTAGGCTGGTTTCCAGTCATCCCAGTACCGGGGGGACAAGAATAGCGAATATTTAGCAACTCATAGTCTCTAGTCGACATCGTGCACTCGTAACATGGGCCGGCGGGAGGTTCGAATACTCTGACTAACCCATCAATCGTATTTAATCCCCCATCAATCCAAGGCCGCGAGACCCGCCAACACGCTTTGTTGACAGTCATTCGCGCTTCACGATTGTCCAAACAGCCGATCACGACATCCATCCTCCGGTACACACCGAGGCCGACATCCATCATGACATCACCCACATAAGCGTCAACTTCGATATCGGGATTTAGTAGCTTTAGCTGTTCCGCAGCGACTTGGGCTTTGAAGCGACCATAGTGTTCGGGCCGGAACAATACCGCTCGCGAAAGATTGGCAGCTTCTATCTTGTCGAAGTCCACTACGATCACGCGGCCCACCCCAACTAATGCGAGGTTCTTGAGCACTTCGTTGCCAAGCGCTCCCGCACCGATAACCATCACCTTCGATTCAGCAAGGCGCTCCTGTTCCCACCAGTCTATTTGACGCAGTGTGGAGTAACGGTCGTGCACCGGATCGGTAATAACAAGGACTCTTTCCTGTTGGGACATCAACATCATCGTTAGGCGATCGACTGTACTGACGGACCTTCAAAAACCATGTCTATAAGGTGTTTGATATCGTAAAGGCACCCGGGACATTTGGCGGAAGCAAGCCAGCATCTTAAATGCAGGGCAGCCTCACATTTTGGACAGAAAGCGACGTCGTCGTTCTGTTGAAACGGCACTCCGAAACCGCGTTCTGGGCAGTTGGTCGCCAGACACACTTTCTGGTTCGTCGCGAGCTTATGCGATTTCTCTAACTTGGTCATGAAGCTAACCGGCGGCGATAAAGCCTGAATTACCGTTTGATGAATCGGATATTCACAGGCGAAAGTTGAACAATGTTCCCCCTCGAACCAACACCCTCTGTGGTGTGCGCGATCACAGTTGGGACAACTAACGACCTCATCGTTTGCCTTCAAAGCTCCATCGCAGACAGCGCACACGCGTTGTGCGCCTTCAGGCAGTTTTTTGATCTGGATTTCTCGCAACTCGAGCTCGGCACTCCCGACCTCGATCCGATCACCGTGATGCAACACTCTTAGCGAGACGACCGTCTGCCGGTTCACTCGCAGCCCATAGCCAGCAAGACTTACAAGCACTGGAAGTTTTCCCACTACCGCTCGAGTGATGATCGCATGCTGACTCGCAACTCCCGCACTTGCCGGTAGCACCAGGTGGTTCAAATTACTGTCCGCGCCGATGCGCAATTCTTCTCGGGTGAACTCCACCTTGTTTAGCGGTCCATCGTTGAATCTATAATTAATGGCGGCCATAGCTGTTTGGCTCTAAGTCAAGTTCACGAGTGGCTCATCATCGTCGTCATAAGACGTTGAGGCATCACCCCACTTATCGTTCCCTTTGGGCTTTTTAGAACGCTCGAGCGCCTCACTGATTACCCACTGCGTGCGAATATCCGCATTTTCCAGGGAGTCGATAAGCACGGAAACGTTGTCGCAGTCGTCCATTTCAGCGACCGCCTTGATAGCGGCATGACGAAATACCTCGCTATCACTGTTCTTAATTAGAAAAGATAATGACTCGAGGTTATTAGCGCCCAGCCGGCCCATGTAATCAATAGCCCGAACACCTATTTCGGTATTCGCTGGATCTAAATGAAAGTCAGAACACGTTTCAGGAATTGAAGGATGAGCGTACTGTAGCGGGTCACGCAGATTGCATGAAACATCGTCAACCTTCATATCGGTCCATCTTGAAATCTTGACCTCAAACTCGCCAGCGCGTGCGCCACGTATCGCCTTACCTCGAACATTTGCTCTAGTGAAGGGTGGCGGCTCTGATTGTGCTTGTTTGATCTCGTCACTCGTAACCAGTGTGTCATCAGGCCAGATCCGCGTGAAGTAGCCATCCGCGCTTATGTCGTGATACCGCATATCGATTGCACGCAGGGCATCGAGAGTTTCTTTATCCAGGTCGTAATCATCCCACGCATAACCGAGGCTCTCTAGTTTTGCATCGATCAGTTTCTTCTTGATGGCCCAATCCGCACGATAGCGGAGCGGCGACGGATTATCACTTGCGAGTTCCTCCAGGGCCGCACCCCACGATTCCAGTACTTTTTCCTCTTCATGTGAGATACCAAATTGTTCGCTGTAGTCACATACCGCATCATAGTACTTCCACTGAATGTCCACTGCCTCGACGGGTTTACCATCACGCAGTGTGATCGTGCCTGAAAGGTCAGCGTCACTCGAAACGGCCCGAAGTGCGCCCACCGGATCGGCAAGCAAAGGCATATCATTGAAATAGAGATCTTCTATCAGATGCAGCACCAGACCAGTCACTCCCAGTTTCATCCAGGTGGACCAGCCAGACACGTTCGAGTCTCCGACTATCAAGTGCAGTCGACGATTCTCGGTGGGCGAAAGTGACTGCGTTTCGCGGCCCAGGTTTACGATCGCACGGTTTACAGTCGTCTCTTCCGAGACGACTGCCTCAATGAATTGAGAGCGTTGCGAGAGTTCAAACGAAATACCGCCATCCTCATTCACCCGCAGCATTCCTGCACCACACAGAAGCGGGCGCGTGACGAGAAAAGGGACTAAGCAACGCACGAGGTAGCGCACGAACAATTCGCCACTTAACATTCGGGCATTCCTCTGCATCAGGTAATTCTCATGACAGCCAAATGTGTTGCCGACAGAATCGAAGTTATTCTTGAAGACAATGAGGTGTCCTTCATATCCGTCGCTGTTGAGCTGCTGCTTAACTACTGGTATTGCAGCCCGCAATAAATGGTCCGCTGCTTTGTCGTATTTGGTAGCTTCATGCGCACTGCGGCATTCCGGCAAAGACCATTCAGGATGCCCCACGTCCGGATGAAGCTTAGAGCCATTAATGAGAAAAGGCGTTCCGACAATTCCATACTTTTGAGCGATAACGTCGATCAGTAGTGGTACTACTATCGATGAGGCAGCTTCGAACCGAGAATAAAACTGAATCCCGTACTCGGTCTCCAAACTGAAGATTCGCTCACTCAGAGACACGCTACTACTCGCCTCCTTTTTGCCGGTTGTCTTCATAGAGTCGAGCGTCGGAAATCACCTGGTGCGTCTGACGTTCGCCCAGTATTTCGGCCATCTGTTCGTCAAATCTGTCCAACTCATGCGTGGCAACCTGGATCGTGGGCGCGGGACGGGGCTGAATCTGGGGCTCCTCTGTCTTTGTCTTCCTCGTCCGAGATTTTCGCTGAATTTTTCGTTGTTGTCCGCTCATAAACTCCACTTTTAACTGATCTTCTACTTGCTCCGACCATTTTTTCGATAGGTCTTGGCCAACTTGGTCCATACCCTTTTCGCATACTTCCGGTATTCCGAGACCGGATTGTCCATCACCATGATCACATCTCCGCCGCTGGGCGACGCCGCTGTAAACGCCATCTGACTCCAATCAGACCAGGCAATCACCGATGAAAACTGTTCCAGGCTCTTTCCTCGAAACCACGCGCGCGTACCGAGCGGGGCTCTGGCGACATGCCTCGCAATTTCAGCGTCCGAGACAATTCGTTTGATCAAGCGGTCATGCTGGAGACGATAAAAGAGTCCCATCTCGTTTACGGTTGGACCACGCCTGATGTCGTGATATTCCAGATCCAGTCGTCGTAACCCAAAGTAGATATCGAGCTGCCTGCTATATTCGGCGAACGACAAATTCTGTTTTGTCAAAAACTCTTGCACGGCCGCTTGCCACTGTTGGTTAGTACTCAATCCTTGTCTGGAGATTTGTCCATGCGCGATGGCCGTCTGGCTCCCCGCTTCCATGATCTTTTCGATGACCACCTGCCACTGCTGGCCCTCAGTCCAGTTCGTCTGCTGTGAAGACAAGTAGTGTTCGAGAAGTCGACGCTTGATGGCCCAGTCGAGGCTTGACGCCAGCAATCGCCAATCTCGCTCCAACGCATCGAGGGCGGCTTTCCATTGTTTGACGATCTCGTGCTCTTCTTTGCGGGACCGTTTCGCCTTCAGGTATTTCCTGGCCAGTAAGAGGTATCTTCTCTGAATCTCCAACGCCGTCAGGGTCTCGCCGTTCTGTAAAGGCAACTTTGTCTGAAAAGTAAGGTCACGTGAAACCACTCGAAACGCGGCAAGGGGATCGACGAGCGAGAAATCGCTCGAGAGAAAGCCGTCTTCCATCATGCGAAATAGAATCAACATCGGACCGATCTTGAGGTAGGTCGATAGTTCGGCCATATTCGCATCGCCAACAATCACGTGGAGACGACGATATTTTGCGGGGGCTGCGTGTGCTTCGTCTCTGATGTTAAAGAGCGGGCGCCGGTGAGTGGTTTGTATACCCACCAGCGTTTCGAAGAAGTCCGCACGCTGTGATAGTTGAAAACCTGCAGGGGACGTGCCGTTTTCACTCCCAACTTTCCCTGCTCCACTGTAGATAGTGCGAGTAACGAGAAAGGGTAAGAGATGAGCGTTCACTATCTCCGGCTGACGGTAAAGCAAATCCTCATAGAGGGAGGCTTTCAATAAATAATTCTCGTGGCACCCGTAGCTGTTCCCTTTGTGATCGCTGTTGTTCTTGTAAAGCGCTATTCGGTGTCCTGGAGGTAATGCCCCATTGTCCAATCCTGCCTGGCAACAGCGTTCCAGAATAATCTCACCCGCTTTGTCAGCAGCGATCAAGCTCCGCAGGGTCCGGCATTCAGGGGTGCAATACTCAGGATGCGCGTGATCGATATATAAACGTGCCCCGTTTCCGAGCATCCAGTCATAACTGGACGTCCCAAAATTGGTTGGAGCGTTCACCTTGAAGATCGTGGGGCTGTCGATCTGGGTTCCTTTGCTAACGCGTGCTCTGTCCTCTCTATTGTCGTACGCGCAGTCGTAATGTGGCACTGTGATGAGGTTCAGTGCGGAGAGTTGGCCTAGAAGAATCTCCGAAGCAGTGATTGGATCGATCGCGGCTGACGGCGATTGGCCCACATCAGCGCGCGTGTTATGTGTCGCGATGCCGTATTCGGTCTCAATGCCAACTGCCTTTGGCACACTCATCGGTATACTCCAATCAAACTCGTCACTGACGCTTTGTAATCCAGCCTTCAGCGGTTGCTCCTGGAAACTTGTCTGACCTGACCACTTCCGCACCAGCATGCCACAGGTGCACACCGCCTCTGCCAGCGACTGCGAGGTAACGATCGATAGGTGAAAACTTGAGTGCAGAGATCGCGTTGGGAAAGTAACGCGTCAGTTGCAGGTCTCCACGATTAGCATCAAAGATCTCAATCGTGCTGTCCTCGTATGCTGCAGCTAAACGATTACCCAAGTAGTCGACTGCCAGGCGCTTAGTACTGACATTCTTTGGCGGAGTAGCCCACTGGGTTCGCAACGTGTCCACGTCCCACATAATCACTTGGCCACGTTCATCGGCGGAGTACACATATCGGCTGTTGGCGCTGAACGTCGCAGCTCTCAAAAGCGATCGATGCCCGCCGAACGAGCGCAATAATCCCAGGCGTCTCACGTCCCAGATCTGAACTTCTGAGCCTTGGGCCACCGCCAGCAGCGTCCCATCAGGCGAGAAACTAAAATCCCGCAATGATGCTTCATCAAACTGCAATTCGCCCGTATCTTCGGGACCCCAAATGATGCAACTACCGTCGCGACTCACTGCCGCAAGCTGGTTTGATAGGGGAATGAACTCAACATATTCATTCTGACCAGAAGTGGACATTTCCCACATTTCCCCACTGCTCAGATCCCAAACGCCCAGACTCTCGGAGGCACCTCCCGCAGCCAACAATCGTCCGTCCGGGCTAAATCGCACAACCAGTAACTCTACTCCGACCTCGAACCGCCATAGCTCCTCTTGAATCATCGGATAGCAGATGCGAATGCTGCTACCATGCGCCGTAGCGAGTAGTGAACCTTCCGGTGAGACGTCGAGGCTGTGAACCTCACCTGCGTTTTCATAGAGAATTATGTCGGGATTCAAATGCATCACGTGGTTAAGAACACTTATGCGATCTTGTATGCTTTTGGTTTGTCTTCACTCCACGGATCAGCTCGACCACTTTCCAGTTGCAGGTCGACACTCTGAATAAGCTCGTTTACGAGATTCATTTCATCGCGTAGCTTGTAGAGAGCTAGTTGCTCTCTGCTTTCCGTGAACTCCTCTTCAATCGCAGCCCGCAAGTCTTCAAAAGTAATCCCCTCACTGTAGCCATCAATGCTAATTAGTTCGCGCTTAATGGCCCGTTTCTTGGTTCGGGAAACGATGTTGGCAATGACTGCTCCAGTCACGAAGTCGCTGAGCATGAAGGTGTAATGGTTACCCGACTTGGCAAGCACCTTAAGAGAACTAGTGGGGCTATACAGGAGTGAGATTGCGTCATGGATCATGGCTTCAGCAATCCATTCCATCTGCACCAAATAATCGACGCGACTTCTCAGGTCAGAGTTTGAAACATAACTCCGATTCAAACCCTCGAGCTTGGGTGTGATTTCCTCGACTCTGGTAGCTCCCTTTAACAGCCTTAACTTAACCAGAAGTGTCGGGCTCCCTGCGTCCTGCTGCTTGTGTGTCAGAACCTGGGCCACGTTCAAGTTTTGCGAAAACTCCGCCAGTCTGGCCCGTTCCTCTGGCGAGAAGCTCAGGGCAAGACGCAAGTCGAAGTTCGGCGGCAGTAGTTCACCATCAAACTCGTCTGCTTCAGTAGTTTTGTGATAAGCGGTGCGAAAGACGATACTGCCGACAGTCTTATTCGCGGCAACAGCCGTGCTACGGCTGAGTGGTAGTGTTGGCAGGAGATAAAACGAAAAGATATCGGCAGCCGCTTCTTTTGTCGGGCGATCAATCTTGATCTTGACATCCAGACGGCCCGGGCGAAGGATGGCCGGATCGATCATGTCATCACGATTTGTCGCGCCAATCAGTATTACGTTAGCTGAACTTTCAAAACCGTCGATCTCAGAGAGGAATTGCGGGACGATAGTAGTCTCAACGTCGGAAGAGCGACCAGTCCCGCGTGCGCGGAACATGGCTTCCATTTCGTCAAAGAAGATGACCACGGGTGTGTAGTAACTCGCGTGGCGACGCGCTTCCTCGAAAATGCTTCGAATGCGATGTTCGGTTTCACCGACGTACTTGTCCAGGAGTTCTGGTCCTTTGACGTTCAGAAAGTAACTACGCACTTCTTCGCGTCCGATCAGGCTACGTATCTCACGAAGTTTCTCTTCAGGTTGTTTCAAGTCGACGTCGTGAATGCGTAACCCCCCTTCGAGCCGAGTGAGGAGACCTGCAGGTTGAGCCGAACTATCGTGACTGTCGGCATCTATTCCCAGGAGAGCGCGGACGGCTGCGAGAGTCTCTGCATCTTTCGGATTAGCTTTTAGACTTATGTAGAGCTTTATGCGCTGTTCCAGGCTGCTGAGATGAGCGCGAATACTTTCTGTAAGACTATTGGCCACAGCTTTTGCGACCATTGTCTTGCCGCAGCCTGGTGGTCCATAGAGCAGAATCCCCTTGGGACGCGATAAGCGATACTTCTGAAACTTGGAGCGCTGCAGGTAAGGCAGCTCGATGGCGTCGCGAAAGGTTTCGATCTGCGCGTCGAGGCCGCCAATGTCTGCATAACTTATGTCCGGAACTTCTTCCAACGTGAGTTCTCGCGTCTCGAGGGAAGGCAGCTTCTCAAACGCGAACTTGAGACCTGATTCAACCCGTACTAGGTCTCCGAGTCGAACTCCTTCATTAAAGAGTCGGTCACTGATCTCGACGACTGTTCCATCAGTCCCGCCTGCCCGTACGTGAAGGCGCGGTCGAACCTTTGCCAGGGCAATCATCGTTTCGGGGTCGATCTGAACGATATCGCCACGTGCCAGCTTTGCTGAAGCCAGTTCGTCCGCACACTTAACTTCAGTCTCTTCCCCGTCAGTCCATTTCACCAGTGCCCGCAGGGGAACCTGATCATCCAACAACGAAATTATTTCGCCACTGTTTGGAGGTCTCAGTATATTGATGACTTCGGCTGTCTCGCCGCGAACGTATTCGGAGCGAATACCGACCACGTTGTGTTCATTGTTGAGCAACACCTGTTGCCCCAGAGACAACGGCTGGTCGGCCAATTCATCAGCGATATGGGCCTCAAAGATCGATTGCCCGACGCCGACGAGGATGTCGCGTTGGTGGGTAGGACCAGGACCAAGATAAATGGCGTACTGAAGCGGAGCCTCTTTGAGTTTCTGGGCCTCCTGTTGCAGCTTGGCCACTTCATCTTTAGGCAGCACCTCATACTCGTCGCGCAATCTGCCGAGAGCCGCGACTGCCTTTTGAAGGTCGGCATCTGAAGCGTTCGCCCTCAGATACTTCTTGATAGCGGTTTCGATGCTACTAAGTTCAGTTTCGCGAGCCATGTGAATTGGAGCTAATGCCCACAGCGTGGACGGTCATGTTGATATACCGTTACGCGACTATTAAAAGGAGCGAGGCTCAGGTGGTTGTTTAATCCAGCCGATATGAGTAGACGGGAATTGAGTGCCTGCTCTACCGTTTACAAAACAAAAGCAATGAGAATATCGTGGGAGTGGCAGCCACCCATTACTCCACGCGGAAGTATCCGAAACAGTACGTGCGCTTTGCTGCCTGAAATCGGCGACACTTTATCACAAATAGGAACGAATGACTCAAGAATTTTCGTCATAAGGGCTAGTCGTTCCTGCGTAAGAAACTATCCAAAACGTTCGAAGTTCATCGTACTATTTCCTCAAAGCAAGAAAGGTTCGTTTGACAACATGTCCATAAATGTAGCCCTGAACGATCATAACTTACAGGCCCTACGCCAGGCCAAAATTTCTGAAACGGCGACCGTGGCGCGATTAATACCAGCGCTAATTACTCAGCTAGAACTGCCAACTACAGATGGCTCTGGTCGACCTGTTACCTACCATCTGTTGCACGGTGAGAGGATACTGGAGGAAGACGAGACCCTGACGTCGGCCGGTATTGTAGATGGCGATACTCTCACCATCGTTCCGGAAATTACCGCTCCACCTATCGACAAATTTACATTTGAAAGTTTGAAGAGGTTTAGGGACCAGTTGACCGGTCCCTGTGCCCTGTATGGCATAGACCGACAGCAGGTGATTCAGGAGATTACTGAAGCTGTTGAAGCGCGCCTCCTGGTTACCATCATCAAACCCAAGCAGGAGACTACACAACAGGATGGAGAGACTCACAGCGCGATGGTTGTTCGACCAGTGTTTGGGGCGCCGGTATCGTCAGTCACTGTCGATTGCGATGTCTTCATGATGATGCCATTCGCCGAAGCATTCCAATCTATTTATGAAGACTACATTAAACCGCTCGCGACGGACGCAAATCTCAGAATCCAACGAGCTGACGATTTCTTTACTCAACACAACATCATGAACGAGATCTGGACGGCACTTTGCTTGTGTCAGTTCGCTATCGCTGATTGCACCGGTCGCAATCCGAACGTTCTTTATGAGTTGGGTATCGCCCACACGCTTGGGAGACGGGTAATTCTGTTGGCACAAAGCATGAAAGACATTCCCTTCGATGTCCAGGGACGCCGAGTAATCATCTATCAGGATAACTCCTCAGGTCTAAAGCGTCTTAGGGATCAACTGTCACGGGCCATCGAGTTAACCTTGGCAGAACTCCAGATCGACAAGAATGGCCCGCCGACCTAGCAGCCTGCTAGGTCTCCGTTTTTCGCGAACGGATCCATCGCGAGCGCACCCATACCGCAGCCCTGACTAGAATACTCGACCCCCAAAAAGCTTTCTGGTTTTCTCCAACACATCAATTCGTGATCACTGGCCTTAGTCCCGCACCGTAAAAAAAAGAGAAATATAGGCGGACGCCATTCCCCAGATCCAACAGAGATCTAAAAGGAGCAGACTGAATGAGATTCATATTTGGCGTACTCGTTGGCTACAGCATGCGAGGGAAAGAAAAATCACTACTGATAATCCTTGCGACCATGGCGTTCATTGTTTACATAGTCGTACCGACAGTCATACTTTCAGTGGCACTATTAGCGCTCAGCTTAGACGTGCACCACGAACGCCGTTCAAGAACTGTTGTAACCAAAGTTCCGCCGATCAAGGGCTTGAGTTTTGAAGAAGCCGAGGCCAAACTCCGCACCTCGAACTTGAACACTCGACTGTTGGCAACCCGTTACGGTCTACCACTTCAGCCCGGTCTAATCATCGAACAGGTTCCACAACCTGGCGATGAAGTTATTTACGGTGACTCTGTAGGCGTAACCATTACGAAGGCGGACTCCCTTGACGGCCTCGCCAAGATCAGCAGCAGACTAATCCAATGAACCTCTCCTATGTGCGCTACGGGAGTTGACCCAACGACAAATCCACTACTTTCCGCTGGGTTTTTGAACCTGTGCAGGATTATTTCTCACGCTCCTGGACATTTACTACATTTCGCGTGACCACACTTACAATGATTATGACTCCCAGAATTTGTGTGCTGGCATTTATGGCATCTCCACCCAGATTCGGGCGACCGTGGTGGGCCTTCGTGTGAAGACACTACACTGTTAACTGTGTTTTCCCTCATGACTTTCCTCCGTATTTTGAACAAACCTTTTCCTAAACTCGTGGCAGCAAAACTACGCGTTAGAAGGTTTGAAAGTTTATCCGGTGGATTGCTCATTTTCGATGAGCAATCCCTGTGTTGATTGCCGTCCTATCGCCAGGCCTTGCCTTGACAAAGTACAGCGCGAGAAAGATCCTTGTTTCTAAATTCTGATAAAAGGCGGTTTGTGCTTTCAGATCCTCATAAGGTCTTTTGCCATTCATCAAGAAGTCTCTGGATATCTTCCGTCACTGACGCTCACCATTAATTGACATTAGTATCGTATCTAAAAGCGACCTCTACTCAATTCGGGCCGATCCCAATAACAGCTACGGAACGGTAGTCGCTACCTATGGGCATTGACGCCGCTCGTGCATTGGGTACCTTCAATCATGCAGATTCGAAGCCATGACAAAGAAAGCAAAACGTCAGGATTTCACGCTATCTGAGCGTGTGCGCGCAAAGCTTGCAGTGTTCATGCCCATGCGCGCAGTTCTTGCACGTGAAATGACCCTTCGAACAGGTCTTGCCACCTTCCAAGGACTTGTCTTTTCCGCACGTGTCACAAATTCGCTTTGACATATTTTATTGTATCTCCGGATTCTATACTGACGGCTCACGACCAAAGCACTTTGCGGTGCGTTTTTGCAGTATCCAATCGTTGAACACCGCACTCTGATTCTAGTAGTACTATTGCGGCAATGTAGTCCAAATAATATGACCAGTTTTATCTACTAAATGAATGTTGCTGTCCTCTTTGTGGCGGATCATGAGCCGAATGTTTCCGTCTTCATCCAACAACGTAATATTGCCATTCTCTTCGTTGCTTTCCAGTACGACGACTGTGTCGCCCTTCTTGTTCATTAGGTGACACAGACCTCCTCCCTTTCCGGCACCGCTAGACATGACCATACCGCCCTCGTGGTCACCCAATCCCATCTGTCCACCATGTTCATCCACGTAAAGCTTGTTCGTGGTTGCGCGGTTGGTATTCAGAAATGTTAGTTCGCTGCTAGTCTCATTGATAGCTAAGTTAATATTCTTGCCTGAACTTATGATGCCGATTTCGCTCATGTCTTCGCTACAAGAGAGGACAATTCCGTTATTATCTGGATCTCCAATGATTAGCGTACCAGTGTCGCCGTAAGCTGCCAATGCGATCTTCGGCTCACCATCGGCACCGAACATTCTGACAATATTACCTTCGGATTGAATTGATAATTGTTGCTCGAAGTTGACTATTGGCAGACAGATCACTTTAAGACGGGTTGATGAGCAAAAAGATCTGCGGAACCTGGTGGGGGATGTCGAGTTTCGTCTGGCCCAGACCTCAAGGTGTTTTTCTACCGATCAGGCCAGTCTGTTTAACGAGAAGATCAACGTGACCTTCGCGCGAGCTCACGCGCTTCCCACGTGCACTATTTTTGATAGGTCGGAAAAGAAAGACACCGAGACACCGAGATACCGAAAGAAGAGATTGTTGCTTATCTTTTCCAAACTCTATATAGCACCGCCGCACTCGCTGCCAGAGGAAACACACCGGCGAAGTTGGCTGAGCTGAGACTGGGCCATGTGAGTCATCGCTTTTCAATTCGTCAGAGCGCGGTCATGGCTCGCACTTATGAAGTAACGCTCACGAGTGGCACCAAACGACTGAGCCGCTTTTTTGCCGGTGGCCTCAAACCGGAAAAGGTCGCAGAACTAATCTACACGGCTGCTACCGTTGCCATCCCCACAGTTATCGCCACTAAGTAGGAGGCCCCTCATGAATCGTTTTATCGCAATTAGTCCTTGGCTCAGTGTTATTGTCAGGATGTGGCGACAAAGAGGCTCGCGAGTATGCCGCTAAGCTGATTCCGGTGCTGGATTCTTCGCGTAAGCATCTCAACTCCTCGAGCACAGGTGCGCCGACTGGGTTACCAATTCGGCCTGCTGGGAACTCAACCAACCGATCGCGAGGATTCGTTGCGGCGATTGATTACGAGAATGCAGGAAGCTCCGAAAACGATCGTCTTCACCGTCAGGCTAATAGCTCGACAAGATTGGAGCACAAGTCTCCCCCTGTTCAGATTTGCTTTGGTGAATTCAAATCAGGACAAAGTGTGGTCGTCGTCCCAGGTGGACTTTGAGTGTGGTGAGAAAGATGTGAATTGCCAGATTGGGCTCAAGGAGACAGGTCAACCCGTCGCGTTTCCGCTGTTTGTGCCGCCAAGGACACCATCACCTCCGATGCTTCCTTTCATCACGGACACAATGCAGACCCTGAAACTACTCGTCAGAATTGGCAACCACGAAGAGCCGGTCGAATTCGATCTGCGCACGTTGTAGCCCAAGATTCGTTGTCTTGAATATTGTCAACTAGAATACAGAAGAGCAGATGGAATAGAGAGGGAAGACATTTCTTCGAGCGATGGCAACCTTCAGGTTCACATCTTCGCGGTCACTCCTTCGAAGGTCCCATCAACTGTCGCGAGCTAAAACCACTGAGTGGCCCCGGGGCCACTCAGTGGCAGTATTCCCAGGGGGAAATTACGCGATTTCTTTTTGAGCGTGAGGTGATCCTATCGAGCGGTGAAGCGTATCAGACTCGATCACAGCAGCCTTGACGCTTAGCAGATCCTACTTCGTTCTGGAACTTGTGCTAAGTTCGCCGCGAATCGTTAAGCAATGAATAACACCTCATTCCAGATTGGCCAACGTCGAAACTGAACGGCGGCAGCCTTCGTTGCCCTTGTCACTTGCGGCAAGCCTTATCTTCCAATTCGCCCTTCCGGCAATAGAAGTTTCCGGAATTCGGAATCAAGTCCAAATCGGAGGAGCGAATCACTTTATTTTCGACAGTCCGAGAATTGCTTCGAGTCGAGGCCAGGAATCGCCTCACGTTACAATAGAACCAAGAGCGCACCAGGCCCGGCTGTGCGTTCATGGCGAGTGCCCTTTATTCCAACAGGGGGACTCGAAGTGGTAAATAGGTATTGCACGAGTCAGACTTACGAAATTAGAAGCAGTGGTGAGGGCAAACTAAGGCACAAAAGAGTGGGCACAGTGCGGAAAGTGCGGGCACTAATTGGACACTGAACGAAAATTATGAGGTTTTTCGCAGAAAAACTTTGGGGTATGGTGCCGAAGGGGGGACTCGAACCCCCACGAGTTACCTCACACGCCCCTCAAACGTGCGCGTCTGCCAGTTCCGCCACTTCGGCTAAATTGTCAAAACGGAAACCGGAAATCGTGAGCCGGAAACCGTGAAGCGAGGTTAGTTCTTACTTGGGCGACTTCGTGGCCGCAGGTGCTGCGGGCGAGGGCTTCCCTGTCGAGCTTGCTGCCGGCGACGATGCGGCTGCCGGTGATGACGCAGCAGCTGGTGACGACGCGGGAGACGCGGCCGGTGATGCTTCGGGGGATGGCAAGGGAGTTGGTGAAGGTGATGCTACGGGAACGGTTGCCGATGACAGTGCCGAACTAGGAGTGCTGACTCCAGGAAGGGACAGCAGTAACGCGATCAGCATGAAAGAGATCGCGGCTCCAATCGTAACCTTCGCCAAAATGTTCTGAGTGCCGCGCGGTCCAAAGGCCGTGCTGGAAACACTGCTCGTAAACAATGCGCCGGCGTCAGCCTTGCCCGGCTGCAGTAACACCACCACCACGAGCACCAAACAAGCAAGAATAAATAGTCCGTATAGAATGTAGGCCAACATAAGTAATCAGTAATCAGCTATCAGTTTTTCGTGAACAGAAAACCGGAAACCGGAAACTGTCAGAATCAGTTCTTTCTTCTTTGCAAGTCTCTCGATCGTTCCAGCATGAACATCAGCTGCAGCCCTGGCCGAGCACGAACAAAGGACAAAGAACCAAGTACAAAGCTCGCGCGCTACGCGCGCTCGTAATTCACAATCTGGGCGAAGGTGGCGGCTTTCAAGCTGGCGCCGCCCACGAGAGCGCCATCGATATCATCCTGTGACATCAGCCCCGAGATGTTGTCGGGCTTGACCGATCCTCCATAGAGAATTCGCAGCTTCTTCGCTGCCTCTTCGGAGTGCCCTTCCGCGAAAACGCGCCGGATAAACGCGTGCATTTCCTGCGCTTGCTCCGGCGTCGCTGTACGTCCTGTACCAATTGCCCACACAGGTTCGTAGGCGACGATGATACGGTCGAGGTCTGAGGCTGTCAACCCGCTAAGCCCGCCAGTTAATTGGCCTCTTACCACGTTTTCGGCAATTCCCTGATCACGCTGACCGAGGCTCTCGCCGACGCACGTAATCACCGTTAGCCCAGATGAAATGCCGGCCTGAACCTTCTTGCGCACGAGGCTGTCGGTCTCAGCATAGAATTGACGGCGCTCCGAGTGGCCAATGATTACATGCGAGCAGCCGACATCTTTCAGCATGAACGGCGCAATTTCGCCGGTATGCGCGCCTTCCTCGACTTCTGTCGAGCAGTCCTGCCCGGCAATGCGAATATTCGAGCCCTCAATGCGATCGGCGACTGTCTTGAGCGCTGTAAAGACAGGGGCGATCACAATCTCACAGTGATTAGCATTAGCCACGAGCGGCTTGAGCGCGAGCGCAGTATCTACTGACTCACTCACAGTCTTGTACATCTTCCAATTGCCGGCGATTACAGGTTTTCGCATCGCGTAGTGGGTCCTTTTTGGTTCGACTGTCGGCCCCGAGCTTTTTCTTTTGTTCTGGTTAATCTTACTGTGACCAAAGTCGGCGAATACCGATGCAACGAACGAGAAACTACTTTATCACGATTACTCTATGGCGACTGAGTGATGATGATGATCATTTTGCGCATGTCGCGAGGCCATCACAATAAGATTCCTGGCGTTGCAGACTGAATTGCCGAATGACAGCGTGGGGTTCAATGGCAATGCGAAAACCCTGACCTGGCTCAAGCGGCACCCGCTTGATTTGTGTATCTCTTCACGAGTACCGCTCTGAGCCAGGATGATTAACGAGCGTTCGATCGCCGTTGGTTAATGATGTTGACCGTTTCCTGATGGGCCTGCACCAGGTCACAAAGCTCACACTTTCCAGCGACGACGGAGTGGCAATAGGGAAAACTACACCTGGATTTGAGAAACGGAAATATGGAGATTCGATCAATCTCCTTTCCAAAACGTAGAGCCATCCTGGGTCGATCTGAGTCGTCCCCCAAGAATGTTTCCATCACCGTCTGTTCCAGTAAACGAAGCCGCAAGAGCATCTCGCTCAAGAGTAAATAATCAGAAGGCGTCAGCGGTTTATGTTCGTCTTCCGTCGGTTTTCGTTTTGATTTTGCTTTTGCTTTTGATTTTGATGTTGGGGCCATGTCATCTCCTTTACTCAAAGTTATCGATTAGGGTTATCAAGCCAATGCTGCTTTGCTTTCCGTAATAAATTGTTTGGCCATTGGGGGACCAGTTCAGGCCGGGGAAAAAAACCTTAGCGTCTTTGTTCGTTGTCAATCTCTTGGGTTCACTGCCCGAAGTGTCACTCAGCCAGATGTTGTCCGCGCCACCACTACTCGAAACAAAGCCGATCGTGCGGCCGTCTGACGCCAGTTCCACAGTCCATAAATAGGTAGTTGGAAATGACGCGATTGAGTGACAGTAACCATCAGTCGAACAGCTAATCAGGTTGACTTCAGTCGTCTCCCCCTCTTGGTCGGCGGATGCAGCTATGAGTTCGGCCCCTGACGTTGACCACGCTATCGGTCTCAACTGCGCCTTCGACTCAAAAATGCGTTTCGTTTTTTCTGCGTCCCTTATCCACAGACTCCACGACCGGTCGGAGCCCCGTTTGCTTTCCGCTGTGAATGCGATCCGGTTGCCTGATCCGCAGGTAGGTTCATACAACATAACGGTCGGATCACCGTTAGCGGAAACCTGAGTGTCTGAGGACCCGTCCGCGGAGACCATCCAAAGATTACTCGCTCCCGATTTAAGCGAGCCGTAAACGACCTTATCACTTGCTTCAGACCAACAAATGCCTCGACCGAATTTGGTCGTAGGTAACACGTTGAAGTTGCGAGGTATGACTCCACCGCTCGTAAGAGGCATTTCACCTTGACCCGCAGCATTGGTTGTAAAAAGTTCGACCTTGCCGGAGTCAATGCGAAAGAACGCTACTCGAGCTCCATCGGGAGACCAGCTCGGCGCGAATCCATTCGTCGCGAATTGTCCGATTGAAGCGTCATTCGTTGTTCGCTTGAGAGCTATAGTGCTGTTTGTAACTGTGCCCGTCGGATTTATCGATTGGAAGAGGACGGTTCCTCCGTCCGGAGAGACTGTAGGCCAAAGTTTTATACTATTGCCCGAAGCGAACTCAGACTCGTGACCTGTGTTCACATCAACCGCAAAAATCTGCGCCTCATCACGCGAATTATCGTCAAGCATTCGTCTGCCGTCGCTGGAGATATCTAATACCGCGTGATCAGTGGCTCCAACTGTTACCTGCGTGGGTTTGGTTCCATCAATGAAAGCAAGCCAAATCTGATAAGCACCTCCACGCTTTGATGTATAGACAATCCTCCGACCATCCGGGTGCCAGCTGGGTGAGCGATCGATTGCAGCATCGTTGGTCACATTCAATGGTGATTCACCGTTTAGGGATGCCACCCAAATATCCTGTTGTCCGTCCCTGACTTCGAGATAGCAAATGCGATCCTCGAGCGGCGCGATGCTGAAATGTCGTCTCCAAGCTTTCGACGCGAATTGAGTTAATTGAGTAACTGTCCGCGTGGCCACATCGAGACCAAACAGATTATTGTTCATCTCGTAGAAAATCGTCCTGCCGTCTTTGGACCAACTTCTAGTACGGACTGTTGAGCTTTCAATGGGGGAAAGGAACGTTTCCGGTCCTCCGTTTGGAGAGATGGACCAGATCCCAGTTTTGCCTTCGCGGGTTGAAACAAAAGCAAGTTGCTGGTCGTCGGGTGACCAAATCGGCCCTGAATTATAGGCCGTACCAATCGTTAACTGTCGAGGCGCTGCTCCCGGTAATGCTTGCTTTACCCAGATGCTTTCCTGTTCATTGCTCATCATAGTGAAAGCAATCCATTTGCCGTCGTGAGAGAACCGCGCGTCGATGGTTCCCTCGCCGCGCTCAGCTTTCCAGCTCTGAATATCGACAAAGTCCAGGCGTGCGGACAGATCATTGGCCGCACTTCGATTTCGATTGAGCATCCTGATTACAACTATTGCCAGCGACGCTATCGCGATCAGAGCGACAACGCCGCTGCCCACTCGCACCCAGCGTTCACGGGGCGTGAGTTTGCGAGGCGTCGAGCGTTGCTGGAACTCAGCTTGAACAGCTCTCAAATCTGAGAGTAAGTCCGCAGTTTTTTGATAGCGATCGACTTTGTCTTTGGAAAGCGCTTTCGTGACGATCTTCTGCAGTGAAGGCGGAGCATGGGGGGCGACTAAAGTCAGCGGCTCGGGTTCAGTTCTCAAGATCGCATCAATCACTTCGCCGAACGCATCTCGGTTGAAAGGATTCTGACCCGTGATCATTTCATAGAGCACGACACCGAGGCTGAAGACGTCACTTCGCGTGTCGACCTCGAGTGCCTTAGCCTGCTCGGGCGACAAATACCCCACCGTTCCCATGAAAGTTCCGGGATCGGTGTCCATCCTCGATATACTTCTGCTGTTCGCGTCCACTCTTATATCCGGCCCTTGCGTGAGCTTAGCCAGACCAAAGTCGAGGACCTTCACGTAGCCATCGTGACGGATCATGATGTTCTCGGGCTTGATGTCGCGGTGAACTATTCCGGCAGCGTGCGATGCGACTAAAGCGTTGGTTACGCCGATGGCAATTTCCAAGGCTTCATCTGGTTTGAGTTTTCCATTCGCCAGCCGTTCTCGAAGCGTTTCGCCGTCGACAAACTCAGTCGCGATGTAATGGACATCGTGAACATGGCCGATTTCGTGAATCGTAAGGATGTTGGGGTGATTGAGTGAAGAGGCTGCTTCCGCTTCCAGAGTGAAGCGACGAAGGCGATTCCCGTCCCCGGTAAACATCAAGGGCAACAGCTTCAGCGCCACATCGCGTGGCAGGTGCGTGTCGCGAGCCAGGTAGACCTCGCCCATCCCGCTACGCTTAATCAAACGGATTACTTTGTAGCGGCCAATCGAAGTGCCAATGAGTGAGTCGGAAAGATCGTCATCAAGATCAATTTCATCGTAGGCAGGCGTATCGATAAAACTGCCGGGTTGCTCGTAAGCAGAAATGAGCGACGTCACTTCTTCAAGCAGGCCCGGCTCACTAGAGCAGGCCTCAGCCAGAAATGGAGTGCGGGCGCTCGGCTCTAAAGCCATCGCCTCATGAAATAATTCTTCGACTCGGTTCCGGCGGTCCATTGCTGTTTTCTCAATCGGTCTCATCACTCTTACGAGCGCAGAATGAGAACCAATCACCTCACGTGATGCGAAAGACTTTTAGTTCGCTGCCGATAGAGCCCGGCTTATAGTGTCCCTTCATTCACAGCTGGGGGTATGGGTAACACAAGGCTGATCAGCTCAAGGTTGGGAAGGGTGGTTTACCCCCGCCTAAGTTTCATTAGCCCTCAACAAGATGAAAACTGAAGAACTTTTCCATCATTGTTGACTGGTGATGAGAGTTGGGCGGGGGTAAACCACCCTTCCCGACCCTGAGCTGAACAAGCTTGATTAATCTCCTTCAGGAAGTCTCCCCCAGGAAGTCTCCCCCAGGAAGTCTCCTCCAGAAAGTCTCAGACTGGAGCATGAATTCTCTTACTTGATTATTTCTTTGCGGAGCCATAACACCGGGCTGATCAGCTCAAGGTTGGGAAGGGTGGTTTACCCCCGCTAAAGTTTCATTAGCCCTCAACCAGATGAAAACTGAAGAACTTTCAATCAATGTTGAATGGTGATGGGAGTTGGGCGGGGGTAAACCACCCTTCCCGACCCTGAGCTGAACAAGCTTGAGAATCTCCTCCAGGAAGTCTCCTTCAGGAAGTCTCAGACTGGAGCATGAATTTCCCTTAGCGCGTCATTTCTTTGCGGAGCCAGGCGCGAGCAAAGTTCCAGTGCCGCTCGACCGTTGCATGTGAAAGTCCGACAACCTCAGCAGTCTCTTCGATGGTCATACCACCAAAAAAGCGCAACTCGACGACCTTACTGTGTTCCGGATAGTTGGCTGCGAGTAATTCCAAAGCAGTATTGAGCTCCAACAGATCGATATTCTGTTTCTGAATGAACCGGTCGGCCTTATCCAGTGTAATGAAAGATCTATTACCGCTTCGCTTATCCGCCAATCGCCGCCGCGCATGGTCCACCAGAATGTTCCGCATCATGCGAGTGACCATGCCGTAGAACTGGGTACGACACTGCCAGCTCATTTCTTTCATCGGAATCAGTTGCGCATAGACGGCATGGACCAGGGCCGTAGGTTGCAGGATGTGATCCGGGCGCTCGGATCGCAAATGAGCTCTCGCTAGTTTGCGTAGCTCGTCATACGTAAGTGTCGTGAGTTCGTCCAGAGCCTCACGATCTCCATCGTTCCACCTCACCAACAGTTCAGTGACGGTTCCCAACCGGTTGGTTCCTCCGACTCAGCGATATTGATGGCTTAGAAACGATATTTCCCGCGCTTAACACAATTCTTCAGGAAGGCTTCGAGGTCTCTGGGCCAGCGCAGGGTGATGATTTTGATTTGAATGAGGGAATTCGTCAAGCCTTTGCGCTGGTGATGGTGGAAGAGAAAACGGATCGCTAATTGGCTCGACCGCCTGAGAAGGACGTAACGGTCATTACCGGCTATCCCAACAGCGGAGGGAACCTCTTTCAGGATCCGCTCTAAGCAGGAGTTAAGTTTCAGTCACGGCCAGCAGTTGGAAGAGTTGCACTACGTCAAACGCTGGCCTCACGAAAAGTGACCTGCAATTTGCAAACTGGATTTCCAGTGCTAACGGGTTGCGGCATTGGAACCTTACCGAAACTCCCAAGTGCGACCCCCACTAAGCTAAGGAGAACCAACATGGCAACAACTGCAGACTACATCGTTATGACAGACGAGGCGAGCACCATCGTGCCTAATCCTGGCGCCGGAGAGCTCGGCGAAAAGCGCTTCACAATTCCGTTACCCAACGCAATCGAGCTCAACTCCAATCGCCAAAGACCGATTCTCACGTTCAAGGCCTGGACGGAATCAGGCACAATAAACGCAGAAATCGATGTGAACGCTCGCCGAGTAAGAAATCTGCCCGGATTTCAAGCTACTAGTGAGCGTTCTCTTCATGAAGTCGTTGATCCCGACGACTTGCGAGCCGGCGCAAATAACGACCTTCTATTCCGAGTCGTAGGCGGCGATCGCGGCGCGAAGCTCTACATCAGCGACGTGGTCCTTTGGTTCCAACGCGAAGGATTCGGCCCCAACTAAGCCGCGTGCAGAAGGTCACTTGGCGAGCCTCGAATAAACGTGGATGGCGCGGGTCTGCAATTGTTAGTTCCGATCTGTGTCGTCTGCGAGTAGCAGTAGCTCGTCACTTGTATCCACGATATTGATGGGCTCAAGGTTAGGAAACAGGTGCTCAGAGTTCGAACTTCGGCTTGTGATTGGGAGCACACCCAATCTGAAGATTGAACTCTGAGCACCTGTTCGGCACGTTGAGCTACTTATCCACGTTGAACTATTTATCGTTGAGCGCCGCGACACCGGGGAGTTCGTCGCCGGCGAGGAATTCGAGGGTGGCGCCGCCGCCGGTGGAGATGTGAGTGATGCGATCAGCGACACCGGCTTTGGTAACTGCGGCTACGGAGTCGCCACCGCCAACGATCACGGTTGCGCCGCGATCGGCAGCCTCGGCAACGGCGTATGCGATTCCAATCGTTCCCTGATCGAATGGCGGTTCTTCGAAGACACCCATCGGACCATTCCAGATAATCAGGCTGGCATCACTGAGCGCGTTAGCGAAGTGGACTCCGCATTCGACGCCGATGTCCATACCTGCATGACCTGCATTCGTAAACTCGATCGGAATAGTCTTGGCGAGAATCTGAGTTCCCTTCACCGGTTCGTAACTGTCTACAACCTGATGATCGGTAGGCAATAGAAATTCGACACCTGCGTCTGCTGCGCTTTGCCGAATCTGTTTTGCGGTGTCGAGCATGTCATTTTCGACCAGCGACTTCCCTATTGTGAAGCCTTCCGCTTTCAAGAATGTATAGGCCATCGCTCCGCCGATCAGAATGCGATCAACTTTGCGCTCGATGAGCGCATTGATAATCGGAATCTTGTCGGATACTTTGGCGCCGCCGAGAATCGCGACGAACGGATGCTTCGGATTGTTGATAGCCTGGCCCAAATACTCGAGCTCCTTCTCCATCAACAGACCCGCCGCCGACTTCGAAACATATTTTGTAATTCCCGCCGTCGATGCGTGAGCACGGTGAGCTGCGCCAAAAGCGTCATTCACGTAAAGATCGCAGAGACTCGCAAGCTGTTGAGCGAAGCCGTCGTCGTTCTTCTCTTCTTCCGCATGAAACCGCAGGTTCTCAAGGAGCAGGACGTCGCCATTCTGCATGCTGTTGACCTTTTCGCTAACAGCATCGCCGACGCAATCGTCTGCAAAGGCAACCGGACGTCCCAACAACTCAGCCAGATGTGCAGCCACGGGTTTCAAGCTGTACTTATCGACTCGTTGTCCCTTCGGCCGGCCCAGATGTGAAGCAAGTATCACTCGGGCGCCATGATCGATCGCATAGTTAATGGTCGGCAAAGCACCACGAATCCTCGTGTCGTCGTCAACTTTGCCTTCCTTGATCGGCACATTGAAGTCCACGCGAATAAAGACGCGTTGATTTTCGAGATTGAGATCTCTAATTGAAAGCTTAGTCATTCTGAAGTGTACTGCAGGCTGCCAGCCTGCAGCTGCCCTTCATGGGAGTTGCAATCAGTCTTGCTCGAGTGGCGATGAACGTGCGACAGGCTGGCAGCCTGTCGTACTAGATCCCCTTATCAGCAATGTACTTGATCAGATCCCGGACGCGGCAGGAGTAGCCCCACTCGTTGTCGTACCAGGAAAGAATCTTGATCATGTTGCCGCCAATAACTTTCGTATATTCGGCATCGACGATCGAGGAATTCGGATTGCCCTTAAAGTCAGCCGACACCAGGGGCTCTTCACAAAATGCGAGTATGCCGTTCAATTCCTCATTGGCAGCATCCTTGAGCGCTCGATTCACTTCCTCTGTCGTCGTATCTCGTTCGACATCAATCACAACGTCAACTAGCGAGACATTCGGAGTCGGAACTCGCACCGAGATGCCATCAAACTTCCCTTTCAGTTCCGGTAGGACGAGCGCGACTGCTTTTGCTGCTCCAGTGGAAGTAGGAATCATCGAAAGTGCCGCCGCGCGCGCTCGGCGCATGTCTTTGTGGGGCAAGTCGAGCAGTTGCTGATCATTTGTGTAAGAGTGAATGGTGGTCATCTGGGCCGAGCGAATGCCAAACTTTTCATGAATAACTTTTGCGACCGGAGCCAGGCAGTTAGTCGTGCACGAGGCGTTCGAGATGACGTGATGTTCAGCCGGGTTGTAGCTTCCCTCGTTGACGCCCAGCACGATCGTGATGTCCTCATTCTTTGCAGGCGCGCTGATAATCACCTTCTTGACGCTGCCGCGCATGTGTTTCTTCGCGTCTTCGGCTTTGGTAAAAATTCCGGTCGACTCAATCACGATCTCCGCGCCAACTGAGTCCCAGTCGATCGCAGCAGGATCACGTTGTGAAAATACTCGGAACTCTTCACCTTCAACATTGATGCCGTTCTCGGTGGCCGTGATCTTGTGATTGAGGTTCCCATGCACTGAGTCATACTTCAGAAGATGAGCCAGCGTCTTGGTGTCGGTTAGATCATTGACTGCGACGAAGTCTATGTCAGAGTCGCCCAGCGACGCGCGAAAGACATTGCGACCAATGCGGCCGAAGCCATTGATGCCAACCTTGACTGCCATTCTAATTAGTCTCCTTATCGACCAGGTCTTTGGCCTTGGGTTCTTGGTCTTAGCCTTGCCCTTTGACGTTCCTCGATTCGTCTTAATGACGTTTTCGTTGTGAACATACAGAGACCAAAGATCCAAGACCTTTTGTCTATTTGTATCCCAGTATCGGGAATGTCCCATCCCAATTCTGAGATTCTAGATTTCCAAATCGGAAATACTTTGGAAGGTAAAAAAGAAGATTATGCGGCGCTTGTAACGCTGTCAAGTGACGCGTTAACGCAACTAATAATCGCAAATTCATCGCTGAAACATTAGACAAATGAGCAGCGATGAAGATTGGCACGCGTACTGCTGTTACTAAGCGGTTCGCGGTAGGTTTTTGAAACCGCATTAGTGTATAAAGCGTAGTACGACTTTGATTCAGTATGCCTTGTTGGTGTTAATTTCTGACCGACGGCGTTCGTTTCTCATTAAATGTTTCCAAGGAGTTTTGGTCTGATGCTTAATGTTGACCACGGTAAAGTCATTCGAGTTTTGATTGTATGTGCGGCGCTCCTGTTGCCGAACGCGGCAGTGTTGGCGCAAAAGCCAAAGCCGGCGCCAACGCCAAATCCGCAGAGCGATGCGACGAAGCCGCCGGGCTCGCAGCAAAACACGACCGTCCCCCCTGAGGCTCGGCCGAACACGCAAGATCCTACGGCGCCACCAAGTAGTCAGAAGCCTGCACCGCAGGCGCCGCCGGGAAGCACGACGCAGCCTGGACAGCCAACGCCGGCGGGAAATCCAAACGCTCCAACGACTGGACCGACGCCTCCGGTCTCGACAGAGACGCCTGTAGTGACGGAACCAGGTCAGGAACCGGTGGAACCAAATTTCCCCCAATCACAGCCTCGACCTTTGCCACCGATGCCCAACCTAACCCGTTTAGGTGTCTCAAGCGGAAACGTGGTTTCGTTATCGCTGAATGAATCGATTCGGTTGGCGCTAGCTAACAACAATGATATTGAAGTGTCGCGTGACGATGTTCGCATTGCCGAAACGCAACTGCGAGCCTTGCAGGGATTTTACGATCCAATCTTTGCCATCACCCCTACTTACGACAAGCGAATCTCGCCGCAGCAAAGCTCGTTGGGCGGCGCCAGCGGTGGCAGCACCACGTCGATAACCACTTACAGCCTGAGTCCGTCCGTGCAAAAGTCTTTTGAAAAAGGTGGCGGGACTTACACGCTGAGCTTTTCTAATCAGCACACCGATACAAGTTCGAGCTTCAGCTTGATCAATCCATTCTATTCGTCAAACCTTGCCCTGCAGTTCTCGCAGCCATTGCTTCGCAACCGCTCAATCGACATCAACCGACACCAGATTCGCGTCCAGAAGAAACGGCTTGAGCAGTCTGACGCCGATTTCAGACGTCGCACTATCGACATAATCTCGCAGGTGCAAGGTGCGTATTGGGACCTTGTGTTCGCAATGCGCGACCAGCAAGTCCAACTCGACAACGTGAACCTCTCGCGAGAAAACCTGCGTCAAATCGAGGCGCAGATCTCCGCGGGAGCCAAGGCTCCACTCGATCGTTCCGAGGTTCTGACCGAGCTTTCGAATCGTGAATCAGCTTTGCTGTCGGCGACGCAAACGGTTTCGATCGCGGAAAACGCTTTGAAGCAATTGATTTTGAAAGATACCACCGCTGCGCAATGGGGCGCTCAGATTACGCCGACCGATAGCCCGGTGGTCGATACCAATCCGGTTAATCTTACCGATGCACTCACTGAAGCTCATAAAAATCGACCGGAACTGCAGCGCTTGCGTCTGCAGCAAGACATCAACACTCTCGATCTGAAGTACTACAAGAACCAAACCAAGCCGCAGATCGACTTGCAGACGACCTTTGCATTAACTGGCTTAGCTGGAAACGCCGTGGCGCCGCCTCTGGCGCCCGGTACTTTGGTGCCTTTGATCGGCGGCAGTCCCGAGACTAGTGCTGCGGCTTTTCTGCTCGCCCAGGTTCAGGACATTCAACGTCGCAATGGCTTTCCGATAACCACGTCGCCACTTGTTCCGGCGTCGGGTGGTGTGGCTACTAACCTTATCGGAGGCTATGCCAAGGACATCAGCAATTTACTCAGTTTCAAGACGCGCAATCTAACAGTCGGTGTTGCGATTCAATTCCCGTTCAAGAACCAAACCGCGGAAGCTAATTATGCTGGAGCTCGAATTCAGAAGGAACAGGTCGAAGCTTCGATGAGATCGACTGAGCAATTAGTTGAGGTTGACGTTCGTAACGCAGCCCAGTCGGTTGAGTCGGCTAGATTGCAAGTGATGACTGCGCGCGAAACTCGCCGCAACGCCGAGATTCAGCTCGAAGGCGAGCAGCGCCTTTACTCAGTAGGCCGGTCAACGACCTACCTGCTCATCCAACGTCAGAATGCTTTGGCCAATGCAAGGGACAGTGAAGTTCGTGCCGAAACTAATTACAGCAAGGCAGTGTCGAACCTCCAGCACGCAACTTCGACGACGCTAAACGCCAACAACATTTTCGTCGATAGCCCGGTCAAGCCATAAATACTGATCTGGAGTGCGGTGACCTGTCACCGCTTTGGCCGCTGCGACCTGTCGCAGCAGATGTTTTGCAGAAATCGCGAATCTTCGGTGTGCACGGCGCCAGGCCGCCGTGGAACAAAGCGGTGACAGGTCACCGCACTCCAAATTAAGACGTTTGCCTCTCGCGGGTGCGAGTGTCCAATTGAACGCGGCGGAGAGCGGCGACGCTCGCACAACTCGACATCTATCGATGAAGATTACCGCCGCGATCATCTCCTTCAACGAAGCGGAAAACATCGGCGCCGCATGTGAGTCGGTTGATTGGGCTGATGAAATCTTAGTGGTTGATTCCGAATCAACCGACGAGACCATAGCCATCGCCGCTGCGTGTGGCGCGCGAGTCATCTCCCGTCCCTGGCCCGGGTTTGCTTTGCAGAAGCAGTTCGCGGCCGATCAAGCTGCTAACGACTGGGTGTTAAGTCTTGATGCAGACGAGCGCGTCTCGCCTGAGCTGCGGACGGCAATTGAAAACTTGCGGAGTAAGCCGGCAGAAACCTTAGCCGGCGGGTATCGCATACCGCGTCGGGCCTTTTACATGGGACGTTGGATACGCGGCGGCGGCTGGTATCCCGATTTTCAACTGCGCCTCTTTCGGCGAGCTCAAGGTCGCTGGCAAGGACCTCACATTCATGAATCGTTTAAGATGAATGACGGCGCTCGAGTAGAGACGCTTAGCGGCGACATTCTTCACTATCCCGTGCGTAATGCGGCTCATCATCACAGGATGATCGGAGAGCGTTATGCTCCGCTCGCTGCTCGACAAATGTTTGAGAGCGGACGCCGGACTTCGCCTACCAGCATTGCTACCGCCGCGCCTGCAGCATTCATTCGCAGTTTGGTTTTGAAGTCAGGCTGGCGTGACGGCTTGGCGGGCTTGAGCATCGCAAGCTTTGCCGCGCATCACGCGTTTCTGAAACATCTGATGCTCTGGGAAATGCAGAACAAATAGAACCAGTGCAGCCACAGATGTCTCAGGCAAATAATAGTCCTTTGTTCTTAGTTCTTTGTCCTTGGCGCTTGAGTTTTTGACACGTCATCGCTCCCTTCCCGAAACCAAGCAATGAACCGAAGCTTCAACTGCAAAGAACTAAGAACCAAGCACCAAGAACGGCTCAAAGCACCATTTGCCATGGGTCCGAGACTCTTAATCAGTGTCATCTGGGTATTGTGTGGATAGTCTTTGGCTTTCTAAAACTAATCGGTAGGCAGTGACCTCGCGCCGATATACAATGCTTCCGGAATGATTATTCCTCGACTATCGCTGTCAGCGCTATTGCTGGACACCCTTCCCCTTTCATTTGTCTTGATCACGATCGGCTTCTTAGGCGCTATCATCGGCAGCTTTCTAAACGTCGTGATCCATCGGTTGCCAAACGACCAGTCGATTGTCTTTCCAAATTCCCGCTGTCCCGCTTGCAGCGCAGCCATCGGTTGGTACGACAACATTCCGATCTTGAGTTACCTGATACTCGGCGGACGTTGTCGCGCTTGTAAGAATGGCATCTCGATTCGGTATCCGGCGGTTGAGCTATTAACGGCTTTACTCTTTGTGGCGGTGGCATGGCACGATGGACTGACAATTGTGTTGCCGTTCGATCTGGTTTTTGTCAGTGCGCTCGTGGCTCTAATCTTCATCGACGCCGAGCACATGATTTTGCCGAACGCGATCACTTACCCGGGCATGGTCTTCGTGCTAGTCGCTCGAATTGTTATTCCGCTCGTGAGCAATACGCCGCACTTCGACGATCTTGAGCCCCTCACTCGCGGGCTTTTACAGGGAATGCCATTGTGGGCTGCATCGTTAACCGGCGCCGTGCTGGGCGGGCTTATCGGGGGCGGCTCATTGTGGTTGATGGGTTGGACGTGGGAAAAGCTACGCGGCATCGAGGCGATGGGATTAGGCGACGTCAAGATGATGTTCATGGTCGGCGCATACTTTGGATGGCGACTAACTATTCTCACAATTTTTCTTGGCGTATTGTCAGGTTCGATAATTGGCATTGGCTTGATGGCAAGGCGGGGACGTAAAGATATGCAAATGCTGCTGCCCTTCGGCGTCTTCCTTGGCATCGGCTCCATTGCAGCACTGTTAGTTGGACCGCAAATCGTCGAATGGTATGCGGGACAGTTTAGATAAGAAGTTCCTGGTGCTTTGATCTTTGTTCTTTGTTTTCTAACTCTCGTTACCACTGCTCTCATCATTGAGCGCCATGCACGAAAGACAAGCAAAGAACAAAGCACAAAGAACTAAGAACAGTTCTCAGACGCCCACCGGCATTAAGCATGCCTAATAGAACAACATTCGGTTTTTCAGTTCTGATAGTGTTTTTTGCGCTGGCCGTGTTGTTCGCGGTGTCGCTCTACGCGCTGACTCCTGCTTTTCCCGCAGTTCGTGGGCCGCTGCTCCTCTCGACGTTCATCATTGTCTTAATTCTCACTCTGCTCAGCATCATGTTATTCCTGCGATGGATGCTGAGACCTTATCGCCAGCTCGTAGGCGAAGCAGAACGAGCTCCAGGCGCGATTCACGCTCAAAAATCTCAAGACGAAGCGCAGTTTGTGCTCGAGACTTTTCAGTCAATCGTCTCGCAGCTCCAAACTCAGCAAAAGGAACTGGAAAGGCTTACGGCTCAAGCCAGTGAACGCGCGGACTCTGCCGAGCGATTCAGCGATCGAATCGTTGCCAGTATGCCCTCGGGTCTGGTGGCGTTTGATAGCGACGGCCGTTCGCTTGTTATTAATGCGCCAGGCCGTTCGTTGCTGGGTGTGGCGGGCGACGCTGTGGGTCAGTCATCCCGCGATCTTTTGCAGAATCTCCCGCAACTCGCAGAGATGGTCGATACCTGTCTGCAGACCGGTACTCTTTTTCGTCGCGAAGAAATTCAGCCTTCATCGACTAACGGTCCCGCCAAGAGACTTGGCGCCACGGTTGCGCCGATCGATCTTTCATCCGAACGAGGCGCGCTCTGTCTTCTAACGGATATTACTGAAGTCACACAGCTGCGTGAACAGGTTGCTTTAAAGAAGAACCTGGAGAGCCTGGGCGAGATGTCAGCCGGTCTGGCGCACGAATTCAAGAATGCGATTGCGACTCTTCACGGCTACGCGCAGCTGATGCAAAACCTCGATCTTGATGAGCCCGGCCGCCAGGCAACCTCATCATTGCTCAAAGAAGTGCGCAGCCTTTCAGACATGGTTACCGCATTCCTTAATTTTGCCCGTCCGCAGCCGCTACAGCTGGAGGAAGTATCGCTAAATGAGCTGTTGTCAGATTGCGTCCAGGAGCTAAAGCCACTTGCTGAGTCAGCACACGTCGATCTCGTAAATGAGAATTCAATCGACAGTCATGTGAACGCTGATGAGCGAATGCTGCGTCAGGCGCTCATTAACCTGGTGCGCAATGCTATCGAGGCTATTCCTGCAGACAAATCCGATCGCAAAGTGACGATTGCCAGCTCGCAACAAACAGATAACGCAGGAAACCGGCACGTCGTAGTTGAGGTCAGCGACACCGGCACGGGAATACCAGCTGCTGATTTCGAAAGAATCTTCATTCCGTTTTTCACAACCAAATCTGCCGGACATGGCATCGGCCTCGCGTTGACTCATCGGGTTATCACAGAGCATGGCGGCTCCTTATCAGCAGCGAACGCCGCCGCAGGTGGGGCTGTATTCAAAATCAAGCTGCCTTGCTAAGCACAATTCTTCTCGGAGACAACTCTCATGACACCGCAGACGATTGACGAAGTCCTTGCGGAGCTCGACCTCATCATCCAGCGCGCGCGAACGGCGCAAAGTCGCTTAGGCTTCTTCGCCACACTTTATCGAAACGTCACTTTTAGAGTGAAAGAAGGAATCGCAGCCGGGGCATTTGAGGACGGCCCGCGTATGGAGCAGCTGGACGTAGCTTTTGCGACTAGATATATCACGGCCCTGGAAAGCTTCCAGAACAAACAGCCATTGAGCAAGTGTTGGCGCGTCGCTTTTCAAGCCGCTGACAACTGGTTCCCAATCATTCTCCAACATCTTTTGATCGGGATGAATGCCCACATCAATTTTGATTTAGGCTTGGCTGCGCAGAACGTCGCGCCAGGCGACAAACTGCCGGCGCTCAAGGACGACTTCAATAAGATCAACGAGATTCTTGGAAGTATGATCCTTAAAGTCCGATCAAATATCGAGGAACTTTCGCCGTGGATTAAGTTGCTTGATCGCTACAGCTCGCAGAGTGAAGATCGTCTCGTCAATTTCAGCCTCGATAAGGCACGGACTAGCGCCTGGCTGGTTGCGAACATGATCAATGCGACACCGACAAGTGTTCTGGGTCGAGAATTGGAGATTCTTGACGATGGCGTCGCGAATCTTGGCTCGCTGATTGGCAGCCCCAGGGAATTACTCATAAATCTGGGCCTTCGCGTAATTAGAGTTCGTGAAAGCAGCGACGTCCCACACATCATGGATGTCCTCGCCCAGATGTAGCTCGGAGTTTAGCCGCGGATGAAGAAGGATCTGAATCAGAACTCTTTTCAAATCCGTTACTATTTCCGTTCATCCGCTAATTGGTGATCGTGAGAATCACTATCTCAGGCGGGACGCGGAAGCGCATTGGAAACAAGCTGGTGCCGATGCCAGTGGTGATGTACAGATGGTGTCCGTTCTCAACGTAGTGGCCTTCGTAAAATCTGCCCGAACGATCTGAGGACGCCACTAGCGGACCAACAAACGGAATCTGAACCTGTCCACCGTGTGTATGCCCGGCAAGTAAGAGCGGAACGCTATTCGGAACGCGGGGAAAGATGTCTGGGTTGTGAGTCAACGCGATTATCGGTTCACCTGCTCGTGCCTTCGCAATAGTAGCTTCAATCCGCTGCGGCCGAGTCCAGTAATCGGCCAGACCTGCCAGCCAAAAAGTTTTGTCCTTCCATCTAAGGTCTTGAACTTCATTATCTAATACTGTGAGGCCCTGTGCCTCGAAAGCACGTCGCACTGTGTTCCCGTCGTACCACCAATCGTGATTGCCAAGCACTGCATAAGTGCCTAACGGCGCCTGAAAATTCTTTAGAACGCTCGCGGTGATCTCGGGCGCCACGAAGTGACTGTGCCAGCTGTTGCTGGACATGAAATCGCCAAGCAGGACTACGAGATCCGGACGTTGTTTATTAGTGCGTTCGACAATCAACTGCAGTTTCTTTTCGTCGATGAAAGGACCGCCAGTATGAATGTCGGAAATGACGGCAATGCGCAAGCCATTCAGCTCGGCCGGCCAGTTTTGAATTTGAATCGTAGCGGGACGAATAACCAGGCGGTTCGGTTCGATGAAGAATCCCCAAATCAGAAACGCAAAGAAAAGCGGAGGCAAGCACGCCAACACTATCCGTAGCCTCTTTCTCCACCGCGGAGTCTTTCCCCATTCTTTTGACCCTGGCGAACGGCGCAGCTCTTTTATCAGGAAGTGAGTCGCGACGAGGAAGATAACGATGAAAATGAGAAAGCTAATCGCCATATGCGATGTGTACTGCAGGCTGCCAGCCTGCAGTGTTCGTACCAAGCCATCACGCCTCCAATCACGCGACAGGCTGGCAGCCTGTCATACAAATTATGGAAAATACTCACGCCAACGGTCGTCTACCAGCTTTGCGATGTCGTCGCGGACGATTAGCTCATCAGGAAAGCCCGGCTTGGTGCGCGCATCAATGACGATTGGACCCTCATAAGCAAGATGATGGCGAATAACCTGGGCCGAAGCAGAGTGGATGTCAGCAGCAGGTTCAAAACGCGTCCACGTCGCCCAAAGGAAATCGATCGTTGAATGCGCGACTGAGGCGTCGTCGTGCAGGACCAGCAAAGGCCAGCTTCGGAACACCTCGTCGCGAGCCACGCGTGCTGGTAGTTCTGGGTCTTCCGCATATGTCCGGCCTTGCAAGACCAGACACCCGGCGCAAAAGACTTCGGCTCGTGATACACCAGACGGCAACTGGCCTTGAAACTCTCGAGGCAATTCCCTTCCAGGCTCGCCGAGTCCGAGCATGATTGCTTTGCTGCCCTCGTTCACCTTTCCGCTGGTGTAATCCAACGTATCCATCGATACGTTCGAGATGACAAATAGATCTGTCGCAGGAACAAATCGAGCCAGTACATGCTCCAGTAATGCCGGAAAGTTCCGTAGGTCCTGCGGTGTGTCAGTCAACATCAGAAACTTGGTCAAAGAAAGCTGACCTTCACCCAAAATACGAAACGCAGCTACCAGAGCTTCGCGCCCGTAACGTTCCTGAACGACAGCTGCGCACAACGAATGAAATCCGGTTTCACCGTAAGTCCACAGATCTCGAACGCTCGGCATTACCAGCGGGAACAGTGGTGACAAAAGCTCTTGCAAATAGTCGCCGATGAAAAAATCTTCCTGACGCGGCTTACCAACCACGGTAGCAGGATAGATCGCGTCACGCCGGTGATAGACGGCGTCAACATGAAATACCGGATAGTCGTGCGTTAGCGAGTAGTAGCCATAATGATCGCCAAAGGGTCCCTCAGCGCGTCGCTCATGCGGCAAAGCTTTGCCAACTAAAGCGAACTCAGCTTCAGCCGCAAGTCGATGAGGACCGCTTGGGTTGTTGGTTACTTTGATCTTCTCACCAGCGAGTAACGAAGCAAGGATCAACTCAGGAACGTCTTCAGGCAGCGGGGCAATCGCCGCGAGGATCAAAGCCGGAGGCCCACCGAGAAATACGGTGACCGGCAAGGGCTGATTTCTTCGCTCGGCTTCTGTGTAATGAAAGCCGCCGCCTTTCTGTATCTGCCAGTGCAGACCAGTTGACTGTGCGTCATACACCTGCATCCGATAAATCCCGAGGTTGTGCTTTTTTGTTAACGGGTTCTCAGTGTAAACAAGTGGAAGTGTAATAAACGGTCCGCCATCCTCCTGCCAGGTCGTTAGTACCGGCAACTCGTTGAGACGCGCAGGGCTATTGACAACTTCGGTGACTGGCGCCCGCGAAGTGGAACGTGTGCCCAGTCTTAATGCTTCGATCGCCAGCGATCGATGCTGCCACAGTTGAGCGGGGCGCGGCGGGAGTAGTGACTCAGCCACCTGCACGAGTTCCCGCACGATGTTCTCTGGTTTTGGGCCAAAGGCTAATTCGATGCGCTTGCTAGTGCCGAAGAGATTTGTGACGACCGGATAAGGGCTTCCCTTCACTCGCGAAAACAACAAAGCTGGTCCAGCGTCTTCGATAACGCGCCGGTGGATCTCTGCGAGCTCGAGGTAAGGATCAACCTCAGCTTCAATCGTCTTGATATCGTTTTCGCGTTTGAGGCGTTCGAGGAATGTGCGCAGGTTACGGTGCATAGAACGGCTAAGAGCTAGTGTCCTGTCTCTAAAGTTCGCGCCACAAATAGAACTGCGGTTTCCAGTCCCGGAGGGACGAAATGTTCATAGTTCACGTTCGCAATGTTACTTCCTTAGCTCCGTTAGGAGCTTAATGTGCTGCCGGCCAACCGAATATCTCGCTCCTCTGGAGGGAAATGGGTACGACAGGCTGCCAGCCTGTCGCGCGATTGGAGGCGTGACGGCTTGGTACGAACACTGCAGGCTGGCAGCCTGCAGTACACAGGGTTTCTGTTCCATAAACATTTCGTCCCTCTGGGACTGAAGAGAGTAGCGCCTACGGCTTACCTGTGGTGCGCGGCCGCGTTTTTGCGGGAGTTCCTGCTTCACTGAGCCGCTGCTGAATCTGATTCGCCGCTAGCTTCGCCGCTTCGACAATCTTGGGCTCATAAGAGTCTTCGAATGGTTTGATTTCTTGCAAAGCATCGTTATCGCCAATGCGGCCAAGAACTTCAATTATTCCGATGACCATTTTAGGACGCGTATCATCCTGCTTCAGGACGGCATAAAGCTGGTCGAGACTTTCCAATTGACTAAGATAGCCAACAGCCTGCTCATGACGAGATGAATCAAGCTCTCGTACCACCTGGAACAGGAGCTGAGACTTGCCCATTCGATACAAAGCCCACGTCAAAGCCAGCTTGACCCGCTTATCTTTTTCCTGCAGCAAGTACCCTTCGACCATTTTCTTCTGGTCGAGAGCGACCAGCCTCGCAAGCTCTTCCGCAGCGGACTGACGAACTGTGGCATCAAGGCTGGCAAGCTGTCTCGCATAAACTGCGGAACTCTGTTCGTCGCTGGCGCTATCCTGAGGTGCAGCGGAAACATTGAGCAAGCCAAGCGCTAAAAGAATCAGTGTTACTAAGAACTTCATGATCTAAATCCTCTTCAATTACCCGAGGCTCCCGACTAGCCAGCCGAATCTTAACAGAACTAATAGCGTTTCTTCCTGCTGCTGCCTCGTTTAGTCAAGGTCGCCACGTTCAAATCCAGACGGTTCATTGGAATGACTTCGACTTTCCCGAACTGCTTTCGCAGTTGAGGCAGGAACTCCCTAGCGTTACCAACAATGACAATGCTCGACGCTTTTGTGGCTAATCGTTTCGCAGCGAATGCGCGAATATCAGCGGCGGTCACAACTTGAACGTTGTTCACAAACCTCGTCGATTCATCCAGGGCGAGGTCCATCAAAGCCAAATAACTCAGGTCACTTACCAATCCGTTCACTTCCTCGAGCTGCCTCGCGAACCCTCCAACCAGCACCGCCTTTCGCGGGACCAACTCCTTCTCCGTTACTGCCTCTGCAGCAAGTCGCTCGACTTCCTTAAGCAAAAGATCCGCGACCTGGGCGCCTGCGTCGTTTCTGGTTTGTGCGGAAGCGATAAAAGCTCCCACTCCGCGTCGAGCATCGAGGTAACTCCCAGCGCCGTAACTTAGCCCTCGTTTGATACGAATCTCTTGATTGAGCCGACCTGAGTAACCGTCCAAAACGGAATTCGTGACTATGCCGCGGAAGAAATCGGGATCCTTACGACTAAGCCCAGGGCTCACAAGTATTACTGCTGCTTGTCCCGCGTCAGGTTTATCAATCACAACGACTCGCCGCTGGCTAAGAGTGTTGGTGATGGGAGCGGTAAAACTGAGAGCCGCCGCCGGTCGAACCCAATCGCCAAAATACTTCTCGCCGAGCGCGAATCCATCAGCCGGAGAAATGTCGCCTCCAATCACAAGGATGGCATTGTCCGGACGGTAGAAAGTTTCGTGCAGCTTTACGACATCAGCGCGCTTAATTGCCTTCAGTGTTTCGATCGTGCCACCGACCAGGTGTCCATAAGCCGAATCACCATAGACAACCCTCGAACCAACAAAGCTGGCGATATTACCTGGTTCTCCAAGTTGTACGGTAAACGAGTCGATGTACTGCTGACGTAATCTCTCAATCTCTTCTAAAGAAAAGGTCGGGTTTCTGATTACATCGGACAGACTCGCCATCGCCGGCTCAATCTTGTCCGACATCACCTCAACCGAAGCTCCTGAAGAATCCCATTGCGCGTCCGATGTTTGTGAGCCTCCAAGCGCGTCAATCTGCTCGGCAATCTGCGGCGCCGTCCTCGTCTTTGTACCCAGCGTAAGAAGACTCGCAGTCATGTACGCGAGACCTGCAAGCTTCGGAGGATCTACTTCCGAGCCGTTCTTAATCACAACCTGGGCGGTGATTAACGGAGTATTGGAACGCTGAATAACAATTACTCGCATTCCGTTAGCGAAGGTCTTTTCAACCGGAGTGGGGATCTTTAGCGGGCGCGGCGGACCCGGCGGTGGCGGCGTAGCTTGCGGTGTCTGCGCCCTAGCAGCAGTCGCGAGAAAACAGGCGATCGCTATAACGATCATTGATCTTCTAAGCAATCTCATTTCGCCTTGACCGGGGACTTGGGTTTTTCCGCGAGGTAGTACAGAACCATCCGATTCTCACTGGTAAAGTACGTTTTCATCACTCGCTGAATGTCAGCCTTAGTGACAGCGCGTAACCTTTCCAGGCCGGTATTCACGCGCTCCGGATCGTTGAAAAATATCGTTGCGTTACCCAACGCTGAGGCCTTGCCGCTATTCGACTCGCGTTCCTGAAGACGAGCCGTTAGGACCTGGTTGACCGCCTTCTCCAACTCCAAATCAGAAACGGGCGAGTCCTGCATCTTTTTGATCTCGGCGAGCAACGCCGCCTCCACCATCTCGAGTTTCTTACCACTCGCAGCAACAGCAGTAATTGTGAACAGGCCCACGTCTTCCAGGAAATTGTTCGAGGCGTCAGCGCTTTGGGCAACCTGCTGCTCATAAACAAGCGAGCGATAAAGCCGCGAAGACTCTCCTGCAGACAAGATAATTTGAGCGACGCGCAGAGCCTCCGAATCAGCGCTCTTCAATTCAGGGGTGAGATACGTAATCCCCAACGCCGGCAGTGGCACGTTGCTGCCGAACTCAGTCAGCCGGATTTCCTTTTTCCTGGCTGCTTCCTTGACAGTTACGCGCGGGAGCGGCGTCAGCGGCTTAGCAATTGGTCCAAAGTACTTGTCGATCCATTCATCAATTTGTTTCTGCTCGAAATCACCCACGACTACCAGGATCGCGTTGTCAGGCCTGTAGAACGTGTCATGAAACGCGCGAACATCTGCGAGTGAGGCTCCATCGAGGTCTTCGATACTGCCGATCGTGGGCCTGCGATACGGATGCGTGAGAAACGAGCGCTCCTGCAAACGATAACTGAACATCCCGTAGGGTGGAGCGAGCACGCTTTGGCGATATTCTTCTTTGACCACGTCTCGTTCGGAGTTGAAGTTCGCCTGATCGACGTTGAGTGAGGCAAGGCGATCTGCTTCGGCCCACAACAAAGATTCCAGGTAGTTCGATGGTACGACTTCGTAGTAAGCCGTGCGGTCATCGGTGGTCTCGGCATTCACAAAGCCGCCGATGTCTTCGGTAAGTCGATCCATCATTTCTGACGGCATGTTGCGAGTGCTCTTGAACATCATGTGCTCAAAGAGATGAGCAAATCCGCTACGACGCTCGGGATCATCTTTGGAGCCCACGTGATACCAGACTTGAACAGCGACTGTTGAGCTCAAATTGTCCTGGGCAGTCACGACTCGCATCCCATTCGCGAGCGTACGATCGCGAAAGTCGAGTCGGGGAACTTTTACTTGCGCTGAATGTGGTAAGCCGGAACCTGAAACAAGGACTAGCAGGAGAGACACCGCTGCCGACCTGAAACTCAGCAGCCTGGGAAGAGCATCAGTGCGAACGGACATCGTCATTAATAATTGTTTCCACGCAATACCTAGCCGCGGATTGCGCAGCTTACACCGATGCGGTAAGACAAATGCGCGTCAATGACTCTTGATTCACCCCAACATCGGTGAAATCTGCGGAATCTCCGGCTGAAGTTTGATTTCTGGAGAGTGCTCTTAGTCGAGATCCAGCGGGTTTCGATAAACCCTTGTGTCCTTCTCGGCCTTCTTCTTAGCGGCTTGAAACTTTTCTTCGAGAATGCGGTCACGATCCTTCATTGAACTCAGCTCCTGGGCGAATATCTGCTCGCGCACCTGTTTCTGCTTATCAAGGCCTTTGACCATCTCGTCGAAAGAAGCCAGGGGCTTGACCTTCTCGTCGTGCGCCAAAATAGCGCCGGTATATGCATCGATGGTTAGCGTAGCCTCGCAACAAGGGCAAACAATTGTGAACTGAGACGTGTCCATAACAAACCACTCCCGAGACAATGTAAATCGGCAATCAGCCGAACCAAGTATAGCATTCGCCCCGTCATTTGGCGGTAAGTAGACATCTGTTGTGACATCGGTTGTGAAATCCGTTGTGACATCCGTTGTGAAATGCCACGGGCTTGTCCCGTGGTGATTACGCTAGCAGCCAGGAAACGTGGCGCGCCAGATAAGATGATGCCACGGGCTCGTCCCGTGGAGTGTTCACGCTTCATGCTGCTGGCAGGCGGGCAACGTGAAACACCACGGGGCCAGCCCGTGGCATCTTGCGAACCGATGGATCAGCCTGTTTTTGTAGCTGTGAACGTGAAACACCACGGGGCCAGCCCGTGGCCTCTTGCGAACCGATGGATCAGCCTGTTTTTGTAGCTGTGAACATGAAACACCACAGGGCCAGCCTGTGGTATCCGCTAAGGCTTCAGTTCACCATTTATGCTTTACCTATTTTTTCTTGGCGCACTGAAGGTGACGCCGCTTCTTGAGTCGTAACGCGCGTTCAATTACGATAGCGTCACTTCTCCCGCAAAAATCAAATCCAGGTTGGAATCACAAGGAGCGATCATGAAACCAAGTGTGAGGAAGTTTTCGATTACGGTGTTCTTTGCAGTCTTATTCGCATTTTCGGCCTTGGCAGTCTCCGCGCAGAACACGAATAGTGCCAGCGGACAGATGAAGGAAAGTTCTAAGGAAGTAGGCAAGGCTGGCAAAAGCATGGGCCGTAACGTCAAGCGGGGACGGATAGTGAAAGGTGGAAAGCACTTTGGCAAACACGTCGGCAAAGCCGGCAAGCATTTTGGCAAGGGTACAAAGAGAGCCGTTAAGAAAGTAGTTAGCTAATTCTTAATGCAGCGCAGGCGCTGGAGCTCGAGTTCCACTTGTTATCAACAAGCTGAAGCTCGAGCTCCCAACGCCTGAGTATATAGCTTAGAGGGCCTAAGCCGGGCGTCTTATCCAAGGGCATTTGGTGCCACAACCTAACCTAACTCACTTTCGTTACGCTTGGACCGAGTTCGCTTAAACAGCCGACGTGGTTTCGAGGTAGTTCCTTCTTACCAGGCACACTCCATTCGGCAAACCGTCGATTATGATATGCCAGATGAGGCATAATCGCCGGCGTGGTCGACGCTCCAAAGGTCAAGAGTAGGTTTTGATCGGCTCGTCGCGGCGAGACCTCAAATCGTTTCCGGCTGAGGTTAAGGACGTTATGGGCTACGCGTTGTATCAAGCCCAACTAGGTCTGAAAGCGCCGTCAGCAAAACCGTTGCGCGGATTTGGCGGTGCGAGCGTTCTCGAAATAATCCAGGATCATGAGAGTGATACTTACCGAGCTGTCTACACGGTTAAATTCTCTGACTTGGTTTATGTGCTACACGATTTTCAGAAGAAATCCAAGAAAGGCATCGCCACGCCAAAACCAGATATTGAACTCATCAAGAGACGCCTGAGGATGGCGGAAGAAGATTACAAGACGCTCCAAGACGCTCCAAACCGGAAAAGGACAAAAAAGATGAAAGCAACGGCCAAAGAAAGGAAAACTCGGAAATCAAAAGTAAGCAGTGAGAAGGTTGAGCCCAGCAGCGGCAATGTCTTTGCCGATCTTGGTTTCCAAGATGCGGAAGAACGTCTTTTGAAAGCAAAGCTGGCAACGAAGATTGCTCAATTAATCGAAAAGAAGGGTTGGACCCAGGCCCAGACTGCCGAGCGAACAGCTTTGGACCAGCCGAAAGTATCGCGCCTTCTACGTGGTCAGCTTTCCGGCTTCTCAGCGGATCGTCTATTCGCCGTTCTGAATCGCTTGGGACACAGTGTTGAAGTCCACATTTCCGCAAAAGAGCGAGCCCCGGAAAAATCTCACACTCGCGTCATGATCGGATAGGAATCTTTTTTCTTTACAACGTCTAATTCCCTAATCGGTGCCGATGGAGTGAGTTGAAGCTCGAACTCTCGAACTCGTAACGCCTGAGTAACGAGCTCATGGTAAAACTAATAGGCTAAGGCTTAATCGCCTTCTTAATTGCCTTGCCTGTCTTCTTGGCGCCCTCGGCAGTTTTGTCAGCTACCGTCTTAGCTCCTTCAGCAGTCTTCTCACCGACAGTCTTAGCCGCGTCTTTTGTTTTGCCCGCAGCATCCTTTCCTACTTCAACAGCTTTGTCGGCGCCTTCTACGGTTTTAGCGGCTACAAATCCAGCAGCATCTGCGATCGCATCTCCAGTTTCTTCCAGCACATTCTGACTTTCAGAACCGCTAATAGCTTTCTCTTCGCCGGAGCGGGAATAAACTTTTGTGGTACGGACTCCGTCCTTCGTTGTCGTAACCACTAGTTTTGAAATGTGTTGGTTGCTTCTGAAAACGCGAGTCTCAGTTCTAGTGCCCGAAGCGTCGGTGCTTGTGGTGATGTCCGAGTTATCTGGACCTAGCCGAGTCGCCGTTGCCAACGCAGCTTCAGCATTTGAGTTTGTTCCAGCAGTCCCAGCTGTGCTACAGCCGCTTGCAAGCAGACTTCCTGTAACCAATAAGGTGATGATCGATAATGTCGTTTTCAAACCTGCGCCCCTCCTTCAATTTACTCAAGAGGTCTTAGCGCAACCGTTGTGCCAGCTTCATGCCAGCTTCTGAAAGACATTTGCGACAAAAGCCGAACCAGCGGGACACTGAAACAATACGTGAGCGTTGTCAGGCGTTCCCTTACAATACGCCGCTGGTTTCAGGATGCGTGGGACGTCAACCATTTGGCGATCTCATCCATGATCAGCTCGTGTACCTGGTCCTGACTGAGCTTGATGCTCTTGAGGACTTTGAAAGAATGATCGCCGGTTTCGATCTCGAGCAGTGATGGCTTGGGCTTCAATTTCGAAAATACCTTCTCGAGTTCGGCGGGGGTTCCGAACGGATCGCGACCGCCCTGAATGAAGAACATCGGTGCATGGACATCGGGCAGATGAGCATCGCGGGGTTGGTTCGGTTTGCCGGGTGCATGCAAAGGATAGCCAAGAAAGACCAGCCCCAGAAGGTCCTGCTCTGAGCTCGCTGCAACCTGAGAGCTAATTCGACCGCCCATCGACTTTCCGCCGATAGCCACGCGGTTACGTTTCAACTTTGGATGCCGGCGAGCTGCGTCGATTGCAGACTGATAACAGAGCTCAAGTTTAGGCTTAGGATCAGGAGCCCCGCGTCCTTTTTCGGAATACAGGAAGTTAAAGGTAACGACGTCCAGCCCGCGCTCGGCAAGACCTCGAGCGACCATGCGCATAAAATTGCTGAATTGATTGGCGCCGGCGCCATGACCAAGTATCAGCGTTATGCCCACACGCTTGCGCTTTTCAGCCAGATAGATGGCGACTGTGATATCGCCAAAGTCGCCTACGCTCACTTTTATCTGTTCAGGTTCCATTGATCTTTCCTTTACGTTTCTTAACGATTGGCCTTATGCCGCCAATCTCATTAGCAGAATGGCTCCACCTATCACACCAGTGCGCCAAGAAAAAGTAGGTAAAGCATAAATGGTGAACTGAGTAGCCGATACCACGCTATATATGAAAGGGCGCCCCATTGGTTGTAACTTGGAGTTGATCTAAGACCTCAAGCAGACAACCGGAAGGAGAGCCCTAATGAGAAGCTAT